>Ga0315288_10002422_pt1 | contig 24199 bp, 16 predicted proteins | sample YL17G11_20_MG_FD_203454 | JGI IMG/M metagenome (GOLD analysis project Ga0315288, IMG submission 203454) | Sediment microbial communities from Yellowstone Lake, YNP, Wyoming, USA - YL17G11_20 | ecosystem: Environmental > Aquatic > Freshwater > Lake > Sediment | place: USA: Wyoming | collected... | reverse complement strand
AAGGCACCTTGCATTGGCCTGAGTAATTCAAGCCCCAGGCTACAATCGTTCCGCCATTTTTAAGCCCAAGACTGTGCCGTAACCCTGCCGCAATGGCAATAAAGTTCTCGTTGGGCAAAGGCACGTTACATTGACCTGATTGATTCCCGCCCCAGGCTACGATAGAATGGTTGGACTTTAGCCCCATGCTGTGCCCGTTACCAGCTGAAATGGCAATGAAGTCCTCATTGGGTGAGGGAGGATTACCTTCACCAAAAAAGTTTTCTCCCCACGCAGCTATCGTGCCGTTAGATCTAAGCCCAAGATTGTGGTATGAGCCGGCGGCAATAGCGATAAAGTTCTCGTTGGGCAAAGGCAAAATACTTTGATAAAAGCTATCATCGCCCCATAACTTGATCTTTCCGCTAGGAATTATACTGGCAACGTCACCGGTTAATCCGACAAATCCAAGGAACGATAAAAAAGCCACTGAAAGATAGACGATTTTCTTTCCTGTCTTTCGGTGCATGTTCTCCTCCTTACTTTAAATATTAATAGAGGCAAAGTTCTACCTCACTCATACTTATCAAATAATCAACCCATTCGACTCCCCGGGCTGAAGCCCGGGGTATGCGCAGGGTTAATACTGAGCGGCGCTTTTCACCCCGATTTAAAAATCGGGGTTTGGCGCCGTCGAACGTATCAACTTCGTCGGAGATATGATCGGCTTCCGCTGGTCTAACTGGCTCTTCTCCCGCTTCAGGCGATTTGTTATAAATACAGGACCCCCATACTTCATCATATAAAACAAGGTGGCCAGTCCCATTTATTTCTATGCCTACCATTCCGTTTCGATTGCATCTATTAAATCTGATAATACAGTTTGCCGACTCTGGCCTTAAACATAGCCCTCCTCGAGGACAATAATAAGCAAAGATATTTTCGAGAATACAATATTTTCCTGTTACCCAGGTTCCATAACCAATTTCGCATGCGGAAGCTTCGATTGGAGGGGCCGTTACCTTAAATCCTTTAATATGAATATAATCGGCCTTGATCGTAAACCCCTGGCACTCTACGAGGCCAACAGCCATGAAACTGATCAATGAATCGCTTGCGCCCGACCGGGTAATCGTTATTCTTTCAGGATAAACCCCGGCGGCGACAATGACAGTATCGCCCGCAAACATGGTGTTGGCGGCCTTCTGGATTGTCTTCCATGGCAGGCTCTGTGTCCCGGAATACGTGTCACTGCCCAGCGCCCCGTCAACGTAATAGATGACCCCAGCCTGAAGGGACGCCGCCATCAGCACGACAAAAAGAAAAACCGCGAAATATTTGGTTTTCATTTACCAAACCTCAAGATATTGGGGCTTTTGACATAAATTGCCTCACCATAACAGGGTAAGGATTTTTTGTTCCAAATTGTCCAGGCGGGAATCCCGATATTTTCTCATGCAACAATATTAATCGGAGCTCCGGAAGCGTGCCTCACCGGGGCAGATGAATGAGGGGGTGATTTGAGGGGGGTAAGTGGTGACCCCCCCTGTTCACCTTATTTTGGGATTATGCGGCCGATGAAATATAAGATGGCGGGCAGGTTCTCGCGAAAAACGGGATCGATGTCTTCCTGGCGGTTGAAGAATCCACTATACCCTGATGAGGCTTCCATATGGGGAGAATAAGAGCCAGCGAGAGGAATCGAACCTCCGACCTACTGATTACGAATCAGTCGCTCTGCCGGCTGAGCTACGCTGGCTTGAAGCCTGGACTGGGTCAATAAATTAGCTTAAATCGCCGGCTCTGTCAATAAACGGGCGCTCCCCGAAATTTCCGATAGAAATGGGAAGTCGCTAATTTTCTTGTCGTTGCGAACGACCGAAGGGAGCGTGGCAATCTCCATGATAATCCCCCCACACCCCCCTTTAGAAAAGGGGGGAATTATTATCCCCCCTTTTCTAAAGGGGGGAGAAGGGGGGATTAGCCACGTCGCTCCGCTCCTCGCGATGACAAGCTCTATCGGCAATTTCGGGTCGATTTCGGCAGGCCGGATAGGGACAATTCACGACAAGGAGCGACAAATCGCGACATCTCGCCAAAAAGCATTGACAGACTTGCTTTTTTTGCTAGACTGCCTATTGTCCCAAAAGGAGAGGGTTTTGGGAGCTAAGAAGGACAGGGGCCAACTCCAAAGAAGAAACTACGGTTTCTTCTTTTCCATCTCTTTTCGCCGCTCTTCCCGCCACCGCTCGTAACCTAATTCCAAGAGCTCGCTCTTCGTGGCTTTGCTTATATTCTTGATCTTGATTCCCACCTCGAGCTTTTTGCCCTTGGGCCGGGTCCACATGACCTCCCCGGACACCTTGGAATCGACTTTCTTATCCGGGATTTTGACGTCGAAATCGACATCACGGCCTGGACTTAAGCTAAAATCCAGGTCGAGGATGATATGCAGTCCATCGCGCGAGACATTGTCTAAAGCCGCGGCCTTGGCCGGCGTATCCCCTCCCTCGATCTTGATATCCTCGACGGGGACGAGGCACTCGAATCTCAAATATTTCCTGTTGTCATCGGCCATGGCTCCATTAACTCATGTTTCCGGCGAAATTTCAAGCCCATTTTGAGGGGATTTTAGGGGGTGAAGCTCTTCAGGAAAGAGGCTAGTCCCGCGCCGCCTAAAAGGGTGAGGACGGCGAAGGTCGCCGTCCCCCGCCGTTTTTTTTCTTTCAAATTCTCCCGGTTTTGAATAGAATACGGCCTCGGAAAGCCGCCAATGATCATTAAAAGACTCGAACTGCAGGGATTCAAGACATTTCCCGAACGGACGAAAATCGTTTTCAACACGGGCATCACGACCATCATCGGCCCCAACGGAACGGGCAAGAGCAATATCGTCGAGGCCATTCAGTGGGTCCTGGGCGGACAGCGGGTCAGGTCCGTCCGCGGCGAAAAGATCGAAGACTCCATCTTCAGCGGAACCCTCAAGCGGCCGGCCATGGGCATGGCCGACGTCACTCTCGTCCTCCAGAACTCCGAAGAGGAGATGCAGATCAACCACCGGGTCTTCCGCTCGGGCGAAAGCGAATACCGGATGGACGGCAAGATCGCCCGGCTCAAGGACATCCAGGACGAGCTCTGGAAAAAGGCCATTTCGGAGAACCGGTATTTCGTCATCGAGCAGGGGTCCATCGGCACCTTTGTCACCTCGAAACCCACGGAGAAGCGAGCCCTCATCGAAGAGGCCGCGGGCACGGCCTATTACAAGGACAAGAAGCGCCAGGCCGAAAACAAGCTCGAGGCTTCCGAACAGAACCTGGTCCGGCTCGAGGACATCATCGCCGAGGTCGCCAAGGCCAAAAATTCGCTGGCTCGCCAGGCCGGCGCCGCCGAGCGCTACCGCCACCTGCGCGAGCGGATCCGCGAGCTGACGGCGAGCTATTTCCGCCAGAAAAGCGAACAGCTTCAGGCCGGGCAGCAGGACGTCCAATCGCATTATGATCAGAGCTTGGGCGCCGAGCGCGAGATCCTCTCGAAGCTCACGGACGAGGAAAAGAACGTCAACCAGAAGCGCAAGGAAGCCTGGGACCTGGAACAAACCCTCAAACGGGGCCAGGAGGACCTCTTCGCCCTCCGCTCCCAGATCACCCGCCTCGAAGCCGAGAGGGAGCGGGAATCCAAGCGGATCGAATTTTTCGAGGAAAAACGGAAGAAGGCGGATGCCGACACGGACGAATTCCTGGCCGAACTGCTGCTCTTCGAGAAAGACATCCTCCAGGCGGCGGCGGACCTCAAGGCGAATTCGGAAGCCCTCCTTCGGAAGCGACAGGACGCCGAAGACCTCGAGCGCGATCATCGGGAGACCGAGGCGAGCCTCGCGCCCTGGTCCAAAAAGGTGGAGGCTGGGCGCGGCGAGTATCTCCTCAAATTCGCCGAGGTCACCGAGGCCAAGAACGAAGGGGCCAAGCTCGAAAAAGAGCTGGAGCTCGTCCGCCGTCAGGAAGAGAAGATCCGGCAGCGGCAGGCGGAGGCCCACTCCCGTCTCGAGGACAAAGAGCGGGAGATCGCCGGGCTCGAGAAGGACCGGGAGCGGATCCAGGGGGAGATCGGCAATCAAGAAAAGCTCGTCGCCGCGCTTCAAGACAGACTCAACGAAACGGCGGGATCCATCGAGAACCTTCAAAAGATCATCCGGGCCCTCAGGGAGAAGCGGGACGAGGCCGCCTATCACCTTCAGGCCCTCCGGAAACTCGAGGAGAAAGAGCGGGCCGCCGAGCCCCTCTTTGATGTCGAAGGCGCCCTGGGCTTTTTCACGGACCTTCTCGAATCCGACCCGGCCGACGCCCCGCTTATCGACGTCTTCTGGAAGGAAGAAGCCCGGGCCACCGTCATCGAGGCCGCTGAATTCCTGAAGAACTTGTCCGTGCGTGAGATCCGGGGCAGCTTCCTCCTTCTGCCGGAACGATCTCCCGATCGCGTTCCCGCGGCTCTGGTCGAGGATCCCGACGTCGTCGGCTCGCTCACGGCCCGGCTGCGCCCGAGTCCGAGGATGAAAAGCCGGCTGCCGGGGCTCCGGGACGCGGTGATCGTGACCGACATCCGGTCCGCGATCCGCCTCTGGCTTCGCTTCCCGGACCTGAATTTCGTCTCGCTCAAAGGCGATGCCCTGTTCTCCACGGGACTTCTCAAGCTCGGTCCCCAGAAAGAGGGCCTGTTCACCCTCAGCCAGGAGATCAAAGACCTTGAACGAAAGGTGAGCGGGCGCGATGCCGAGATCCAGCCGCACGCCCTGAGGCTCGAAGAGGCCGTCCGCCTCAAGCAGACGCTCGAATCCGAGATCAAGGCGGGGACCGCTCGTCTCGTCGAGGCGAACAAGGATTTTCAGGACCACGAGAAGAGGATCGTCCTGGCCCGGGCCGAACAGGAGAACTTGACGAACGACCTGGCCCTGTTCGTCCATGAGATCGAGGTCCTGGCCATGGACCGGACGGGATTCCGCCAGAAATGGGAGTCCCACGCCCAGGTCATCCGCGGCCTCGAGGAGGAAGAGATGGCCTTCCGGAGCCGGGCCGAGGCCGAGGAAAAAGAGTTCGCCCTGCAGCGGGAAAAAGCGAGCCGGGAGACGACGACCATCCTCGAACTGCGCGGATCGATCGACGTCCTCCAGGAAAAGATCGCCAACCTGGAGGTCGTCCTCAAGACCCTCGGGCAGCGCAAGGACAACGCCGCGGCCAAGATCGACGCGCTGCAGGCGGAGATCGGCGCGGCCGAAGCCGAGGAAACGCGCTTGAAGGACCTCGATGTCGAACTGGGGGAAAGGCTCTCCGCTCAGGAGGACCAGAGGGGCCGGCAGGGGTCCGCGCTGGCCGACAACGAGGTCCATCTCCAGCGGATCCGGAACGAACTCGCCGCGGCCGAGACGGGACTGGCCGCGCTCCGCGAAGACCACGAACGGAAGAAAGACGAGCGCATGACCTGGGAGATCCGGAAGGCGGAGATCGATCGCGACCTGGTCAATCTCGAAGAGACCTGCTGGCAGGAGCTCAAAAAGACCCTCCAGGAAGTGAAAGCGGAGCCGCCTCCGCCCGAGACCGAGGCCGGCGACGTCGAAGCCGAGCTCGAGGAGGCCAAGGAGAAGCTCCTCAAATACGGCGCCGTCAACCTCATGGCCGAGGAAGAGTACGCGGCCCAGAAGGAGCGCTACGATTTCCTCACCCAGCAGAAGAAGGACCTGACCGAATCCATCGCCCAGACCAAGGAAGCCATTCTCAAGATCGACGATGAAAGCCGCCAGCGGTTTCTGACCGCGTTGGGCGAGGTCAACACCCACTTCCAGGACCTCTTCGTCACCCTGTTCAAGGGCGGCACGGCCGAGTTGAAGCTCCTGGACGAGGCCAATCCGCTCGAAAGCGGCGTCGACGTCATCGCCCAGCCGCCGGGCAAGAAGGTCCAGAACATGGGCCTTCTCTCCGGCGGCGAAAAGTCATTGACCAGCCTGGCCTTCCTCTTCGCCCTGTTCCGCTACAAGCCCACGCCGTTCTGCATCCTGGACGAGGTGGACGCGGCCCTCGACGAGGTCAATCTCGCCCGCTTCCTAGACCTGATGCGGACGATCAAGGCCGAAACGCAGTTCATCATCATCACCCACAACTACAAGACCATGGAGGTCGCCGACTACATCTACGGCACGACCATGGAAGAACCGAACGTCACCAAGGTCTTTTCGATGAAACTGGAAAAGAAAGGGGAGAGTGGGGCCGTTGATTAAGGTCCAGCTCTACGTCCCGCCCGGCGGCTATATGGCCGAACGCTGGGCCAAAACCTCGATGCCGCCCCTCGGGCTCTTATACATCGGGGCCGTGCTCGAAAAGGAAGCGATCCCCGTCGAGATCGTCCCGACCGACGTTCTCGGCATGGGTTGGAAGGACATCGAGCGGAAGATCGCCCGGGACCGGCCCGACATCGTCGGCGTCACGATCACGACCGAGAACCGCTTCCAGAGCTTCAAGCTTATCCGGCTCGCCAAGCGGGCCCATCCGGAGGCCCTGACCGTTCTGGGCGGCCCTCACGCTTCGATGGCGGCCGAGGACTGCTTGGAGCACGTCCCCGAGCTCGACGTCGTCGTCCGGGGCGAAGGCGAATACACCATGGTCGACGTCTGCCGGGCCTGGGAGGCGTCGCCTCGGCTCTCCGCCCTCGCCGGGATCCCGGGGCTCGTCCTTCGGGTGAACGGCAAAGCCCGCTCGAACGCGCCGCGGCCGCCCATCCGCGATCTGGATGTCCTCCCCTTCCCCGCCTTCCATCTGGTCCCCTTCGAGAAATACAATTTCACCTTCCCCGTGCCGGGCCGCGGCGAGCTCCCGGCCGTGAACGTCATGACCAGCCGGGGCTGTCCGTTCAACTGCAGCTTTTGCGCCACGCCGATCAATTGGGGCCGCCACGTCCGGATGCGGAGCCCCGAGAACGTCGTCCGCGAGATCGAGCTGCTCAAGGCTCGCTACGGCATCGAGGTCGTCTTCTTCTACGACGACACCTTCAACGCCAGCCCGAAGCGGGCCGAGGCCATCTGCGAATTGCTGATCGAGCGCAAGGTCGGCGTCCTCATCAAGTGCGACGTCCGCATCGACATCATGAGCCGGGAGCTGCTCGAGACGATGAAGCGGGCCGGCCTGTTCCACCTCTCCTTCGGCCTCGAAGCCGGATCGGACCGCGTCCGCGGGGAGATCGTCGGAAAAAAGATCGAGATGTCGGACTTCCACAATCTTGTCCGATGGTGCCTCGAGGTGGACGTCATCCCCAACGTTTTTTTCATTTTCAGCCATCCGACCGAGACGTGGGCCGAGGCGCAGGAGACCATCGGGATCATCGAGCAGTACAAGGACAGGATCGAAGGGACGATCGCCATCCTCCACATCTATCCCGGCACGCCGCTCGAGAGCCTGGCCCGGGAGACCGGTTTCCTCCCGAAGGATTTCACCTGGACCAAAAGATATCGTTCGAAGGTCATCACCTTGCCCTTGGCCCAAGGCGACGTTCCCCTCTATATCGACAAGCTGACCTGGAGCCAGATCTGCGAGCTCGTTCTGCGCTGGTCCTTCAGCGCCGGGAAAACGTCCCTTCTGAAAAAGGGTCCGCGGGCCCTCCGGCACATCCGTTCCTTCGGCGACCTCAAACGCCATGTCATCATGGCTTGGGTGTATCTAAAGCTTAAATTCCTCTAAGGAGGACCCATGTCGTATTACCTCTATATCATTCTGGCCTATCTCATCGTTCTCGCCGTTTTCAATTTCCTCCGGGCCCGGAAGGTCAAGAGCCAGGAGGACTTCCAGGTCGCCGGTCGCAGCCTGAAATGGCAGGTCATGGTCTTCACCCTGATCTGCACCTGGATCGGCTCGGGCACGTTCATCAGCGGGGCGGAATTCGCCTCCAAGGCGGGGTTCTCGGCCCTGTGGCTCGCCGCGGGCGCTTGGGTCGGCATCATCCTCATCTATTTCCTCGCGGCCAAGATCCACACCTTCGGCCAGTACACGGTCGGCGACGTCCTCGAGGTCCGCTACGGACCCGCCGCCCGGCTCTTCGGGGCCATCGCCCTGATCCTGTCCTTCGTCTCCATCGTTTCCTATCAGTTCGTGGCCGGCGGGTTCATCCTCAACGTCCTCACCGACGGCAAGATCTCCGAATCGACGGGGACGCTCATCGCCGCGGCGTTCGTCATCCTTTTCACCGCCGTCGGAGGGATGGTCGCCATCGCCTACACCGACCTGCCCAACGGCATCATCATCGTCCTGGCCTGCCTGATCGCGGTGCCATTCGTCATCGCCGCCGCGGGCGGCCTGCCGGCGGCCAAGGCGGCCCTCGATCCGGGCTACTTCGCCGTCGTCAACAACCAGTTCGGGGCCCATCCCTGGTTGAAGGCGATCGGATATTTTCTCTCGACGATGTTCCTGCTCCTCGGTGTCCAGAGCATGTACCAGAAGTTCTACAGCGCCAAGTCGGCCAAGGACGCCAAGAAGGCCGTCGCCTGGTGGACGGTTGGGACGATCTTCGTTGAAACCATCGTCGTCGTCATCGCCGTCTTCGCCTTCAGCAAGTTGAAGGGCCAGATCGACCTGAGCGTGCCCAAAGCGGGAGGCAAGGTCGTGCTCATGGCGGCCAAACAGCTCGTTCCCGCGCCGGTCGGCGTGCTGCTGCTCGGCGCGGCCTGCGCCGTCGTCATCTCCACGGGCATGAATTATCTTTTATCGCCCTCGACGACGCTGATGCGCGACATCTATCAGCGCTTCTTAAACAAAAAAGCGGACCCGAAGAAGATGGTCGCCCTTCAAAAGGTCCTGGTCGTGGTCGTCGGCGTCCTGGCCTTCCTCCTGGCGACCCAGCTGAAAAGCGTCCTCGAGATGAGCTTCTTCGCCTACACCATTTACGGAGTGGCGATCACTCCCGCGCTTCTCGCCGCGCTGGCCTGGAAGCGGGCGACGAAGGCCGGCGGTCTGGCATCGATCATCTCCGGGACGGTCGTCTGCGTCGTCTTCTTCATCCTGTCGAAGAGCAAGGCCCTGATCGCGGCGGGCAAAGTGCCCGACGGTGATCCGTGGGGCATCCCGATCATTTATCCGGCCCTGTTCGCCTCGCTCGCAGCTCTGATCGTCTTCAGCCTCCTGACCAAGAAACAGACGCCGGAGGAACTGGAAAAGTTCTTCCCCAAGAAATGACCACCGGCATCGTCAAGGACGATCGCTACCTCGCCCATAATCTGGGGGCGGGACATATCGAAGGCCCGGAGCGGCTCGAGGTCATTCATGCCCTGATCGAACGGGGTCTTCCCCCCTCCTGCGCCCTCATCGAGCCTCGGCCGGCGTCCCGGGAGGAACTCGAATACATCCACGCTCCCGAATACGTCGGACTCATCTCCCGCTTGGCGGGTCGGCGTTACGTCGAGCTCGACCAGGATACGTCGATGACCGCCGGCTCTTACGAGGCGGCCCGTCTGGCTGCGGGAGGAGCGATCCGGGCCGCGGACATGATCATGGACGGCGAGGTCCGGAACGCGGTCGCCCTGGTTCGACCGCCGGGGCATCACGCCGAACGCGGCCAGGCCCTGGGATTCTGCATCTTCAACAACATCGCCGTCGCCGCCGAACATCTCCTCCGCCGGCGCGGCCTCCGGAGGATTCTCATCGCCGACTGGGACCTCCACCACGGCAACGGGACCCAGAACGCGTTTTATTTCCGCAAGGACGTCCTGTTCTTTTCGACCCACCGGTTTCCTTTCTACCCCGGGAGCGGATATTGGAACGAAGCCGGAGCGGAAGCCGGCGAGGGATTCACGGTCAACGTCCCGCTGACCGCGGGCAAGGGGAACGAGGATTACCGCTTCATTTACAGAACCGTCCTCGGCCCGATCGCCGCGGCCTTCCGGCCGGAATTCATTCTTGTTTCGGCCGGCTTCGACATCTTCGCCGGCGATCCTCTGGGCGGCATGGAGGTCACGGCCGAAGGATTCGGCGATTTAGCGGCAGAGCTTCTGACCATGGCCCGGGATCATGCTCAAGGCCGGATCCTGTTCGTCTTGGAGGGGGGATATAGCCCTGAAGGCTTGGCTGCGGGCGTCCTTCAAGTGTTGGCCCAATTGTCCGGCAAGGCTCAGCTCCCCGGCATCGCCGCGGAGGCGTCTCCTCAAGCGCGAGCCGAAATCGCCCCCGTCATCGATGTCCACCGAAAATTTTGGCCTTTATGATAAAAAATGAGCCCCTGCCGGAAAAAAGGGGGCCAAAACAGGAAAAATCCGACAATCGTCACCTAACGAGGACAGAATAACAGGGGGAACATTGGAAAATCAGGCGGGGGATTTGGTATAATTTTTGCAGAATATCGAGGCGGAAGGAGAACTAAGATGAAAAAGACTGCGATGATAGCCATGGCGGTTTTTTGGGTCGGCTTATGCGCCGGCGCCCAAGAGGCCAAACCTCAGCTCCAGCCCTCCCCGCCCCAGGAGACGAAGTATACGAACAACTCCTTCGCCCGATTGAGCTTTATCGACGGAAGCACCTATATCCAACGGGCCGCCGACCTCGCCTACGAGGAAGGCCAGGTCAACATGGCCATCGCCGAGGGCGATCGGATCGGGACGACGGACGGGCGGGCCGAGATCTACATCGGCAAAAAGAGCTACATCCGGCTCGACCAGAACGCCAAGATCGATTTTCTGGCCCTGCCCAAGAAAGACACGGGACTCATCCGGGTGCGGGAATGGGCCGGGAATCTCTACCTTGATGTGAAAGCCCTGGAAAAGGAGAAAGCCATCGAGGTGATCACCTCGGACGCGACCTTTTACATCCTTGACAACGGCCTCTACCGGATCGACGTTAAGGAGGGCAAGGAAACCGAGATCCTGGTCTTCTCCGGCATGGTCGAAGCCTCCGGAGCGGAAGGCTCGATGCTGGTGAAGCAGGAGCAGAGGGTTTCCATTTCCGAGGGGCGCTTCCTGGCCAAGCCCTCATCGTTCTTCGCCGCGGTGGACGACGGGTTCGACCGCTTCAACGCCGACCGGGCGTCCAAGATCAACCGGACCTTCGCCCGGCGATATCTCTCCGGCGACCTCGAGGATTTCGAATACGAGCTCGATGAATCCGGCGATTGGGTCGCCAATGAGGAATTCGGCAACGTCTGGGTCCCGCGCGGGATGGCCTCCGACTGGCGGCCTTACTCTTACGGCCGCTGGATGTGGCTGCCCATGGCCGGCTGGTCATGGCTCCCCTACGAACCGTGGGGCTGGAGCACCTATCACTATGGCCGCTGGCACTGGGGAATGAACCTGGGCTGGTACTGGATCCCGACCTATATGTGGGGTCCGGCCTGGGTCAACTGGTGGTGGGATTACGATTATTACGGCTGGGCCCCGATGAGCTATTGGGGCTATCCCGGCATCATCATCGACAATTTCTACTACGGCCGCGGCTGGCGGAACTATGGCGACTATCCCTACAACTCTCGAGCTCTGACCGTCATCCACAAGAACCAGCTCCAGGTCCGCGACGTCCGCAAAGCCTCCCTCAATCCGGAGGTGATCAAATCGGTAGGCCGGATCAGCCTGACCAATAAGTCTTTGAACCTCCGGCCTTCGGCCGACCGGAAGATCTCCGTTGAGCAGATGGAGGGCGGGAACAGGGTGATCCTGCGCAAGAGCGAGGAGGGCGGAGAATCCGCCCCGGCCAATAAGCCCGAGCGGACGATCGGGAAAGGCCGCGTCGTTGAAGGCGCCAAGACCGGCGAGCAAAAAACGACCGAAGGTCAAAGAAAGGTCGATCCGAAGACGACGGCCGATCCCAAGATCTCCGCCCCGCCCAAGAAGGGCGAAACGCCTCCTCCGGCCGCCAAGACGGGGACCGGCGAGCGCAAAATCCGTAAAAAGATGGACGGCGAAGGCAGCGGAAGCGAGATGAACCTCGCCGCCGCTCCGAACCGGAACGGGAATCTCGGCTATCCCTCAAGGGACATCGCCAGACAAAGCACCTCTCAGGGAAGCCGCGTCTCCAAGCCGAATTCGGTGTTGGACAGGGTCTATCGGTCCTTTTCGGCGCCGAGCAGATCATCGTCCGCAGGCCGTACTTCGAGCGGGACCGTCACCCGGTCGACCCCCAGGACCGGGTCCTCGTCTGCCTCGCGCGGTTCTTCAAGCGGGTCTTCGGGTTCGCGTAGCTCTTCGAGCGGGTCCTCGGGTTCGCGCTCGGGCGGCGGAAGTATCCGTAAGAAGTAGGTTTTTTCGTTTCCCCCCATCGACGGAGGGCGGCTCCGAAGACTGAAGACTCTAGACCGAGTCCGTCCTATCTGAACCAATAGGGAAAGCTGTCGTTCCCCTCCGAGGTGAGTATTTTCCTGACTTCGCCGGTTTTCAGGTCGAGGGTGTGGAGCTGATAGCCGTCCTTGCCTTTGCTTTTTGGGCTCGAGGAAAAGACGATCATGTCCCCCGCCGGCGAAAAGCAGGGATAATAATCGTAGGAATCCGCCCTCCGCGGGGTGATGTTGACCTTGCCGCCGCCGTCGGCGTTCATCAGGAAGACATCGCCCAGGCCGTCGTCGTCATGGCAGACGTAGGCGATCCTGGCGCCGTCGGGAGCGACCTTGGGCCGGCAGCTCCCTGTCTTCGTCAGCTTCGTATATCGCCCGTCCGTCATGGTATACTTGGCGACCAACCAGCCCAGCAAGACTTTGCCCGTGAAAAAGATCTCGTTCCCCTTCGGATCCGAAAAAGGGACGATGGTGCTGCTGAAGGGGGATTTGGGGAACAAAGGCACGGACGTCTTGGACTGAACGTCGAGGGTCATGGTCTGCCACGCGTTTCTCCCCACCGTCAGGTCATAAAAAATATGGCTTTCATCCGCACTCCAGGAGGGGGATACTTCGTCTCGGACGTCGCTCGTCAGGCGTTCGATCTTCCGACTTTTCAAGTCCATCATGTAGATGTCAAAGTTCCCGGCCCTGTTCGAGGTGAAAACGATCTTCTCCCCCTTTCCGTCGGGCACCGGCCATTGGTCGGAGGCCGGATCGTCGGTCAAGCGCTCGAGCCGGTTCCGGCTCAGGAGATAAATATCGTCGTTCCCCCCCATGTTCGAGGTGAACACGATCCTGGAATCATGTTCGAAATTGACGACATAGGCAGGGATACCCGCCGTAGAAAAAGCCAGAAAAGCAACACAGAGGGCCAAAATCTTCATGAAAATATCTTAGGGAAAGTCCCTGAGGATGTCAAATAGGTCCCTGGACACCGGAGAATTGACAGCTCGTAGGGGATACAATATATTATACGTCCCGAGAGGGAGGAAATTCATGAGTCGCTGGAAGTTGCTGTTTTCGATCTTCGCCGTCACTTTTACCACGATGCTGGTCGAAGTCCTGCTGATGCGCGTCTTTTCGGTCCTCTATTTCGGGCAGTTCGCCTTCCTGATCATCTCCCTGGCCCTCTTCGGTTACGGTTTGAGCGGCGTCTTCCTGGCCCTGGGTAAGCTCCCCCAAGGGGAAGGCCGGACGGCCCGCCTTCTGGCCCGATACCTTCTCCTGTTCGCGATCTCCCTGCTCGCAGCTTATAAAGCGACTCTCGTCCTGACCATCGATTTCCTCCGCCTTTTCAATCCGATCAGCAACCTGCTGTTCCTGATCCTCAACTGCCTTGTCCTGCTAGTCCCGTTTTTCTTCGGGGGAGTCGTCCTCGCCCTCATCTTCGCCTGTTATTCCGACCGGATCGGCCGCCTCTACTTCATCGACCTGGCCGGGGCCGGCCTTGGGTCCCTCGCGATCATCCCCCTCATCCCCCGGCTGGGCCCGAACCGGATCCTGATCCTCTTGTTCCTCCTCCTGGCCATAGCCTGGGTCTTCCTCGCCCCCGGCCGCCGGGGCCTGCGCGCCGGTATCCTGGCCTTCCTGGCAGTCCTCTGCGTTTTGATGTACCGCTTCGACGAGAAGGTCTTTCCCATCGTTCCAAAACTGGTCGAGCTGAAGCGCCACTACAACGCCCAGTTGGAGAACGATCGCATCGAATACAGCAAGTGGAGCACAATCGACAAGATCGACGTCGCCCCCTGGGGGGTGGACCGCAAGGTCATCTGGATCAACGGCGGCACGATGCAGTCGTTCATCAAGAAATTCAACGGGAACCTGGACCGGCTGGAGAAGATCGAGTGGGACCCGGTCGGGCTGCCTTTCCAGATCGCCCGGAACGGCTCGGCGTTCATCATCGGCTCGGCCGGAGGCTACGAGGTCCTCTGCGCCCTGTCCCACGGATTCAAGCGCATCGTGGCCATCGAGATGGACCCCGTGATCTGTGAACTCCTCAAGAACCAATACGCCAACTACACCGGCCGCATCTTTCACCTGCCCCAGGTGAGCCTGCTCGCCGACGAGGGGCGGAGCGCCCTCAAGCGGATGAACGAGAAGTTCGACGTCATCCAGATGGTCAACTCCCATAACGCCGATCTTTTACTTTCCGGAGCCTTGAGCATTTCCGAGACCTATATCTACACCGTCGAGAGCTTCAAGGACTACTGGGACCACCTCCAGCCCGACGGCCTCGTCTACATCCTCCACTGGAACGGAGAGCGCCTCTTCTCCACGGCCCTCAAAGCCCTTCAGGAAATGGGCGTCGAGCGGCCGCAGGACAGGTTCTTCGTCGTCCAGTACACCAACGGATTCAACAACTTTTTCCTGAAGAAGGGGGATCTGACCGCCGCCGATTACGAAATCATCAAGGACTCCATCCGGGAAAACGGGGAGATCGTTTATTCCCCGGAGATACGGAAGGACAACCTCTACTATGCGATGTTGGACGACCTGGAGGCGACGGTCCGGGATTCCTCGGTCAACATCGCCCCGGTTTATGACAATTCCCCCTATTTCAACCAGCCGAACCGCATCGGGCAGTTCCGCTTCCGCCACATGAAGGTCCAGGGCATGGCCGAGCCCGTCGTCCGGTCCGCGCTCATCTATTCCAACTCGATCTACCTGTCCATCCTGGCCCTGGCCCTCCTCTTTTCCTTCGTTTTCATCTATCTTCCCCTCCGGCGGAAGTCGACCGGCGCCGGGACGAAGCCGATGATCCTCTATTTCTTTTTCATCGGCCTGGCCTTCATCCTGGTCGAGATCATCTTCATCAAGATTTTCCAGCTGTTTCTGGGCAGTCCGGCCATCTCGATCTCGATCATCATCTTCTCGCTTTTGGTCTCGTCCAGCCTCGGCAGCCTGTTCTCGGAGCGCCTCAGCGCGTGGCTGGGCCCGGGGAAAATCGGGATCTTTTCGGTCCTGCTGGCGATCGTCCTTTCGCTCTACGGACTGGGCCTGTTCCCGCTCCTCAACCGCTTCATGTTCCTCTCGTTCGCCTGGCGTGTCGTTTTCTCGTTCGTCCTGATTTCGCTGGCCGGCTTCTTTATGGGCTCCTTTTTCCCGGACGGGATCCGCCGGCTGGGCAAGCAGGACAAGGCGATGATCGGCTGGGCCTGGGGGGCTAATTCCTTCGCCACGGTGCTCGGATCGATCCTGACCGTGATCGTCTCCATCAACTGGAACTTCACGGTGGTCCTGGTCATGGCCGGAATGGCCTACCTCGCGGCGGGGCTTTGCAGCCTGAGGGCCGGGAAGACGAAAGCGGCTTGACGTTGGCCTGATCCGGCCGGGAAGCGTCTCAGCTCATTCCTGCCCCCCCAAACGGTTCAGAAGTTTCCAGAAGCGCCCGTTGTTCACGGAGGACCAGGCGTGGCCCTCGGGAGGAAGGTCGGGCAGGAGGGTCGTGCGGTACCCTTCCTGGCTGTAAATGCGCTCGGAGTCTATGCAAAAACGGATCAATTCCGGATAATCGCCGATGTTGTAGCAGAAGACGATTCCAAACTGCGGTCCCTTTTCGACGGGCCGTAGCACCACCCCGTCTGGGCTGACGTAGGCCTGGGAATGCGAGACTACGGCGCTGTAGAAATGGGGCCGGCTGTTGGCCAAGAAATGGCAAAAAACCGCGCCCGCCGAGATCCCGGCCAAATAGATTTTTTGGCGGTCGACGGCGAAGTGCTCCACGACCGTGTCGATGATCTTTTCGACCCCGTCCAACTCCTTCTCCGTCAACCAGCCGACCGAGGGGCAGTTTAAGAACGTGTACTCATACCGGGCTTTAGGCACGAGAAGGGCGATGCCGCGAGTCCGGCAAAAGGGGATCAGCTCCGTTTCCTCCACCGGACTTCCGGTATAGTTTTTCAAGGACGGGATCTTCTTGAAACCGGGCGAAATTACCCCGTGGAAATAGATCAACAGAGGAAACCGGGAATCCATTTTGGCGGGTAAAAAAAGCCGGTATTCGCGATTGTTCCCCAAAATATCAACGACGGGGTATGGAGTTTCGAGGATTTTTCCGGCCATGGATGACCTGCAGCCGGAGAGAATCAAAGTCCCGAGGATCAAAGCCAGGCCAAGCCCTTTTTTCCAGATCGTTGACGGCGCGGCTTCGTTCTTCATGATCACGTTTCTATCGGGCCAGGGAAAAGAGGATGGTTTGACCGACCCGTTTCGCGACCGGCAGGTCGGGAGTGAACTTGAAATGCCGGATTTCATCCTCTCCCCAGAACAGATAATCGACGCCCAGGCCGCGCAGTTCGTCCCGCGAGGCGGGCAAGCCGGACAGGGCCCGGTTGAGATCCTCGATCCTCTTCTGGTAAAGGTCGGAAGACACTTGAAAAATCTGTCCATGCATGCGGTCCCCGACGACCATCTGCCGTCCCGAAAAAGCGGGAATGGCCGACAAGTTCCAGGTCCGGGCGGCGGGGAAATTCTGGACCGTTCGTTCGGCCGGGATATTTGCCCGGATCCACCCCAGCATCCGCATTTCCTCGAAGGAGACATAACTCGTAAAACGGCGGTTGTGAATATCGGCCGAATTATTGATGTCCAGGACCAAAGTCAGCAGACCGGGCAGGATGATCAGAAGGGCCAAGGGCAGGACGAATTTTTCGCTCAAGCGCGCCCCGTCCATGCGGCAGGTCAGCAGCGCCAGAAGCAGGATCACGATCAAACCCGCTTTCAAGGAGATATCCGATTCAAAGTTGGAGATGCGCACGAAAAGGACCAGGACCAGGGAAACGGCCAGCAACAGGGCATAAAAAGCCCGGCCTGGAAAAGGCGATGCCACCAGCCCCCCGATCCCGCCGATGATGAGGAACCCCAGGTTCAAGCCCAATAGGATCGCCATCTGTCCGGGTGTCAGGGCCTTGATGAACACCCCGCTGCCGCTGAAGGCCACCATGTTCAAGGCTAGGGAAAGCCCCAGAACGAGCAGGGGCAGAAGAAAATGTCCTGCCAGAACGAGACCGAAGCGGGTGAGGGATTGTTTCCGTCGGATGAGTCGGCTCCCCTCTTGGACGGCTACGTAAAGGGCCCAGGAGAGTAAAAGGATGCCTCCGACAAAGAAGCTGGCGGAGAGGCTCAAGGCCAGGCAGAGGGACATGGCCAATGGCGGCCTTTTTTCCAAAGAATAAAAATAGAAAAACAGAACCAGGAAGGCCAGACTGAGCAGGTGCTGCGGCGTATAGAATAAAGCGCGCAGAAACGTGTCGATCTGGGGCAGATTCCAAAGCCACCGCGTCAGGCCGTCGATATTGGTGTCGCGGCCGGCCTGAAAATAGCCGCTCAGGGAGAAACGGGACCGGACGGCCCAAAGGTAAAACCCTTCCAGGCTGGACAGCATGATGAACAGCAAAGAGAGGAAAGGAAGCCATTTTCGTCGACGGCTCATTCTATCGGCCAGGACGAGCAGCATGAGCAAAAAGAGAAAATTGACGCTGAAGGAGAAGGCGAACAGGGCTTTGGCCGTGGAACCCGTGAGGCGGGCGATGGCGGCGGGAGTGGCGTACGGCAGCCAATAATAGTGCAAAGGCTGGCCCTGAAAATAAAGATTGGGCGGAGGAAGCGAACCTTCATTGAGCGCTTCGACCACCGAAAAGTGCTTCAGGTAATCGGAACTGAAATACGCCCGGTAAGCCTGCTTTCCCTCGAGAGGAAAGCCGATCCTGGAAAACGGGAGCCAGGTCAAAACCACGACCAGAAGGAGCGCGGCGGCGATGGCCCAATAATTTTTCTTGAATGCCTCTCCTCCAGGGCTTTTCACCCGCAGGGAAAAAAGAAAGCCCCCCAGCAAAAGAACGGCCAGAAGAGGCAGGGCCAACGTTTTTGCCAGCGCGCGGCAGGCCAGCCAAACCAGCGGAAATAAGCCCAGGCTGAGTAGGGAACGAACGACTAAAGACGTCAGTTCTGATCCTTCTTTCAGGACCTTGCCGGCCGGGCCTTTCAGAATTCCGTTGAACATCACCAGCAGGAGGACCATGAGCGCCGCCGCTCCGGGACCGGCGAAGAGCCAATTGCCCGCCGACAAACAGGCATAGAAAAAGAGGCTCAGGGAGCGCTCCCGCGACCAGGCGGCTATTCTCTTCATTTTTGAATAGCCCTTATAATCTCACTTGAAGATTTCCCTGTCAACCGAGACCGGCAATTCGGACGGCCATGAATGCGTTTATGAAGGCAAAAAGCAAACGCTGTTATCGAGAATGATCCTTCTCGAAAATCCCAGACTTCTCCCGGGAGGAAAAAGGCGTTTTTCGCGGAAGGACTTTAGAATCGGACCACGAGGCTGAAGCCGAATTCCTTGCCTCCCAGCTCCAGTTTCGTCGTGTCGTCGGGGAGCGGGTTGGTCAACGTCTTGTTCACTTCGCTAACCCGGACGAAAAACTTTCCGGCCAGGAACTTGGTGATGTTGACGTAGGTCCCGAACTGGATGTGGAAACCGACAGCGCTGTCGCTTGTCCCCGGGATGTCGCTTGTCCCCGGGATGTCGGTCTGCCCCTCGATCTTTTCGGAGTAGCGATAGAATTCGAACCCGGCGCCGATGAACGGCTCGAGGAGGCCGGTTGAGATTCGGTAGAGGGCGCCGAGGGAGACCATATTGAGCCGGAACTTGTCCACGAGACCGTAATAGGTCGTCTTCGCTTCATCCGTATAGACCCGGTAGGCGGCCCAGGCGTCGATGTTGTACGCGGTATGCACGGAGGCCTCGAAGCCCGGAAGGTTCTTTTGGTAATGACCGTAGAAGTTGGTCAGGTTCTTATCGTTGAGCTGGTACCCTTCCCAAAAGAAACCGGCCCGGAACCTCGGCTGGACTTGTTCCTCTCCGTCCGCGGCCTGAGCGGAGGCTGCCATGGCCGAGCCGAGGATCAGGAAGAACGTCAGGAGATATATGGATCCTGTTGATTTCATGGGTGTTCTCACTTCGTCAGCTTAAATTCAATAGAACGGGCTTTCGATGCCGCTGGCATCGACGCAGGCGACGGCGTAGACGTAGTCACTGTACTTGGCCACGTTCCGGTCGATGTAGGTCATGGTCGTCGGCGACACCTCGACAATGCGCGTCCATTGGGTGTTGGCCTCGGTTCGCAGTTTTCGATAAATCCGTTGCGCGGCGATCGTGACCCCCTGGGCGGTGTTCAGGGGATTGGATTCCCAGGAGAGAATGTTGAAGTAATAGGCATTGAAAAAGCCTCGCTCGACCTTCTTCTGCACCGTGACGTTGACCGCGGGCTGGATCAAATAACGGAAATTGGCCTTGACCGTCTTATCGGCATCTAAAATGACGGTGATGGATGTGGTACTTCCGGTCACATCTCCCGACCAAGACGTGAATTCAAAGGGAAAGTTCGGAATGGCCGTTATGGTCACGCTGCTGCCCGTACGGTGGGTATATGTCCCCGGGGCCGGGTCGGTCGTTCCGCCGGAACCGGCTTGGATCGTCAAATGTTTTGTCGGGGGTATGAGGGGGTTGACCTCCACGGCGGTCAGGTAGACATCGGTCGGATCCTCCCAAGAGCTCCACGCGACCAGCATTCTGTCGTATCCGGAATATAGGTCGAACTGTTCGACGCTTCTATCCGATACCTGGGCGACCCGGATCCATTTGGATGTCATTTCATCAAATCTATAGAGGTAAAGGATCCTGGCCGAGTCGATGACCGCGAGATAGAAATCCTTGCCGTGCGCGGCTAGCCTTAAATAGAAGGTGTGCCACGGATTCCGAGTAAGACCGATATTGACGGGGATTATCGGGCCTAACGTCTTGGTCGAAGGATTATAGAGCCTGCTTACGTAGTCGTTGGCCCCCAGGGCGAAGGCCCAGGCGGTCATCACCTTGTCTTCACTGTTGACGGCGACCTGAGGCAGGAAGGACCAACCCCAAGTTTCGGAGACGAACTGCCAGATTTCCACGGGATCGATGGTGACTGGATTGTTGTTCTGGTCCCAATGGGACAAGTAGATGACCAGGATATCTTGTGTGGGATCCGGATTATAGGGATAGTCGCTCTTGTGGACCACCCAGATGTGGTCTTTGGAGTCGACGGCCAGCCAACCTTGGGTCGAGCCTTCCCAATCATTGGTCAGGTTTTTGGGGGCGGAGAATTGGGCTTGGTCCTTTTTCTTGGTGTGGAGCCAGATATCTTTGCTGGAGCCGATGACTCGGGTATCGACGGCAAGCACCTCGTCGGTGGAGCGCACGGCGATCGCGTCCACCAAATCGTACCGTCCGGTCAGCGGCAGCTTCTGCACCCCTGACCACCCCTCTCCGTCGCGGAATGAGCCGTAGACAGGTGCTTCGTTGGTTTTTTCCCAGAGACAATGAAAGCGGTCGGTGCTGTCGACCGCGATATCCGCATAGAGGCTGTTCGTGAGAGAGGGCTGGTTGGGGATGAGGGCTGGGGAACTCCAGCTCCCGCCTTTCTTGCAGTAGGCATACCAATATCGATCCCCGCTGGGGCCCCTGAAAATGACCAGGCGGTTTCCTTTGGAGTCCTCGGCGACGCCGGGATGGCGCCAGTTTCCGCTTGCATCGGCGGTCAGCTTGAAGGTCTCGATGAGCGGAGCTTGCACCACCTGGGACGATGTCGTTCCGGCCGTGCCGGACGAGGCGGATATGGCCATCCCCGCGGCGATGACGACCACGGCCATAAGGGTCAAGAGCAAAACGGCTCTTCTCATGTTCAATTCTCCTTTAAAATTTTTAAGGCTATCTTTTATACAGGCGTTTTGGAAAAAAGTCAAGGCTCAGCCCTTCCAATCCGGGACAAAAACAAAAGGGCTGAGGACGGAGGAGAACGAGAACCTTTAAGCTTATTCTCCGGCGGGATTCGAATTCCCGCTTTCGAACCCTCCTGAGCGGTTGTCGCCGCTCTGGCCCCCCGAGATCTTGATCGTCTCGACGATCGGGGCTTCTTCCGCGCGGGGCTGCAGGCTGTCCCCTGGATCGGAAGGCTTGATGCTTCTGGCGGTCGACACGACCTGCGCCCCGGTCGGGGCGGAGATGACCGTCCCCGCGGTCATCGCCGATATGGCGATAAGAAGGGCCAAACGGCTCTTTTCATGATCATTCTCCTCGAATGTCTTCCGATTCATTCCCTGCCGGGATTGGAGATCCCGCTTTCGGACCCTCCCGTATCGATGGTCTTGATCACATAGTCATAGCGTTCGCCGAACGACAGCATCCGGTCCTGGAATTCGACGGCGCCGCCGGCGACGGAGGCGATCAGCCTGTAGGCGGAATCCTCCTGATCGGAGTTCTTCCGGTAAATGTCGTACTGGGCGATGGTGATGGCCTCGTTCAGCGGACTCCTTTGCCAGGAGATGATGTTGATCTTTTCCTTCCGGAACAAGGAGTTGTTGACGACGGTTCGGCAGGCGACGGCCAGCGGCGGGAACACGCTCTTTTCGGTCACGGGCTCCGATTTCCCGCTCTCTTCGCCGTCCGAATCCTTGGGGAACGTCGTCATACGGTAAACGAACTTCTGGCTCAGCGGCAGTCCCCCGTCCTCGTAAGTGAACGTATCCGGGGGAACAGTCGCGATTTTCGCGAAATCGCTGTCCGGTTGGTCGGCCCTCTTGCGGTAGATGCCGTACTCCCTGAGGGCAATGCCGGAGTTTTCGGGGTTCCGATGCCAGGAGAGCGTGTTGATCTTCCAGGCTCGAGACTCGTCCACGGCCGTCGTGAGGATGACATCCAAAGCAGGCCTCGGCACCGAGGTGAAATTGGCCATGACGGTCTTATCCCTGTCCATCGTCACGGTGATGTAGATCGTATCGCCGGAGGCGTCGCCCGACCAATGGCTCAGACGATATCCGGCGTCGGCAGCGGCTCGGACGCTGACGCGCGCGCCTCGAACGTATTTATAATAGCCCGGGCCGGGAACGGTCGTGCCTCCGGGACCGCTTTGGATCGTCAGGATCGGCTTGGGGGAAACGATCGGCATAACATCCACCGTGGTCACGAAGATTTCGGAAGGGTCGTCGAATCCCCCCCAAACCACGAGTATCTCATCGTTCCCGGCGTAGAGATCGAACGTCTCGACCGATCGATCCGAGATCTGAGCGACCCTGGTCCATTGCGACGCCGCCTCGTCGTATTTCAGGAGGAACAGGATCCTGGAACGGTCAATAGCCGCGGCATAGAAGTCTGGGCCGTGCGCCGCCAGCCTTGAATAGAAGGTGCACCAGGGATTGGTAGATAGGCCGATGCCGAGGGGGACCAGGGAGGATTCGGTCCCGGTCGCCGGATCATAGAGCCGCGACCAGTAGTCGCCGCTCTGCGCATAGGCCCAGGCCGTCATCACCTTGCCCTCGCTGTTCACGGCGACCTGAGGCCAGAACGACCAACCCGCCGGCTCGGAAACGGCCTGCTTCTCAATGAGGGTATTGGTCTCATCCAGATGGAGCAGGCTGATCCCCAGGATCTTAGGTGGACCAGGGTCCCACTCCTCCTTGTAAACGGTCCAGATGTGGTTGTTGGCGTCGACCGCCGACCAGGCCTGCGACGAGCTTGCGACGTCGTCGGTCAGGTTGACGGAAGTCTTGAATTGGGTATCGCTCTTCCCCTTGAGAGAGATGAAGACATCTTTGGTCAGATTGGGCTTCGACACACTTTCCGTGTCGGTGACGACGACTTCGTCGTTCGAGCGCACGGCGATCGAGACGCCCCATTCGTGGGGGCTGACCGTCTTAAGGCGGTCCGGCGTCGTCCAGGTGCCGCCCATGAAGGAGGCATACATCGCGGCGGCACCGGGCTGTTCCCAAACGCAATGGAAACGGCCGATGCTGTCCGCTTCGATATCCGCCATCAGAAAGTTCTTCAGATCGGGCTGGCCGGGGATGCTCGCAGGCGCGCTCCAAACCCCGGCGATCCGGCTGTAGCAATACCAATAGGTGTCGTCGGGCCCCCGGAAGATGATCAACCGATCGCCATCCCTGTTCTCAGCGACAGCGGGATAGCGGGAGCTGCCGCCCTGGCTGTCTGAGATCTGGATGGTCTCGACGGCTGCAGGAGCGACTTGCTCCCCGGACGGAGCGAAAATGACTCCATCCGTGACGATCATGGAAATGGCGATCAGAAGGACCAATGGCAAAGTGGTTCTTGTCATGAACACTCTCCTAAAAGGGCCCGATCCTCACGTTCGCAGCCCCATTCCCATGCCGCTGCCTTGGCCATATGGGTATCCTAAACTCGCCCCGCGGAAGGGTCAATCACCCCGCAAGAGGATACAAGGGGTGATTTTCCCGTCGGAATCGTCCCCTCCGCGTTGACGTCCGGACCGTTTCTCGATCCTCGAACAGATGATGTCGTCTTATCCTGCATGAAGGTCATTTCACCAGGGAGGCGGTCCGCAGATAGCGGGCGATAGCCTGGACGAAGATCTTGTTTCCCAGGGCATTGGGGTGGATATTGGCCGCGCTGATCCTGAGGTCCCTGGCTTTTTACGATAGCATTTCGGCCAGCGGGTCCAAGACTAAAAAAACCATAATCCAGGCAGAGCTTTTTCGCGATCTCATGAATTTCCGTGAACAGATAGTGCTCCATTTCCTGCAATTCAGGGTGAATGACGAACAAAACCGGTATTTGAGGCTGGGTCAAGGCGCGGATTTTAGCGAACGCCGAGTTCAAGATCTTCCAATTCTCCGCTTCCTGGGGGGTGTTGTAGCCCATCAGCGTCACCGCCGTCGCTGCAAAAACAAGAAATAATCGGATAAAAAGCTTTCTCATTATACCATTTTTTATCAAAATTTATTTTAGCACAGTCGTGCCCATCGGACAATATGGGGGAGCGTTCGGACGGTGGACTTTGATTGAAATCCAGATATCTCTCTGATGAACGTCATCGGGGGCCCCCCGCCC
>Ga0315288_10002421_pt1 | contig 24201 bp, 19 predicted proteins | sample YL17G11_20_MG_FD_203454 | JGI IMG/M metagenome (GOLD analysis project Ga0315288, IMG submission 203454) | Sediment microbial communities from Yellowstone Lake, YNP, Wyoming, USA - YL17G11_20 | ecosystem: Environmental > Aquatic > Freshwater > Lake > Sediment | place: USA: Wyoming | collected... | reverse complement strand
TACCATCAGTAATTATGTCAAAGAACAAGGTCTAGCACAGGAATATAAGGTATTGCACAAATCAACCCAAATGGATCTCTTTTAGAGATCCATAGATACCCCGCTGCTTGCGGCGGGGTAGTTCATTATTCTATTTTGTTCTTCCCTCCTCTAATGTGAAGATATTTATCAGAAATCCCGTGCTCCTGACAATATTTGTTTAATTTAAACCTCACCCCTTCATCCCCCTCTCTCCCGCCAAAGGCGGGATGGAGAGGAGGAAATCGAAGATCCATAGGAGAAGGGGGAGAGGCAACAGTGAAGAAATTATGGAATTCGCCAATGTATATGAAGACACCAAGCGGGCAGAAGCCTATGCTAAGCTGGAGTTTCCCGGCACTTATTACTTAGCATATAGGGATTTACCTGAAATCATATTTGAGCATGTCAAAGGAAGGAAAGCGATAGATTTTGGATGTGGGACGGGACGCTCTACCAGATTTCTCCAAAAGCTTGGATTCGATGTTACCGGAGTCGATATAGCAGAAGATATGATAAAGAAAGCAAAGGAGATAGATCCCAAAGGGGATTATTGTCTTATTAAAAATGGTAATCTCAGACAATTTAGCGATAGCACCTATGATCTTGTAATCTCTGTATTCACGTTTGACAACATACCGACACAGAAGCAAAAGGTTGCGATATTTAAAAAGATGGGAAGTATCCTGAAAAGCAAAGGAAGGATAGTCAATCTGATATCAGCGCCTGAGATATACACCCATGAATGGGCATCGTTCTCTACTAAAGACTTTCCGGAAAACCAGTCCGCAAAAAGCGGAGACAAAGTGAGAATCATTATAACAGAGATAGACGACAAAAGACCAGTAGAGGATGTCGTTTGGTCAGATGAGGCTTATCAAGAGGTATATAAGTTGGGAGGATTGGATATAGTCAAGATATATCGGCCATTAGCCAAAGAGAGAGAGCCATATAACTGGGTCAATGAAACACGGATCGCCCCGTGGGTCATCTATGTGTTGAAAAGGTGTAGGGGCAACTAATGTGGAACATCCCGCCCTTCGATAAACTCAGGGTGGTGAGCGAAGTCGAACCACCAGAGGCGGGGAGTTGCCCCTACAAAAATTCTTAATCGGAGAAGACCCACATGAGTCAAGTGCGTTGAATAAATATTCTGCAAGTCTGGAATTCTACGATGGAGAAAAAAATAAAGGAAAAAAACGGTGAGCATCCGTTCGGTGATGCTGGACAGCTGATACTTCTTGGGCTGTTTCTGGTGGTTTGGGTAGTGGATTCCTTTTTTCTGCACATATCGACATTTCTGTCGAAATACTTGCCACTCTATGTTAGCTTAGTGGTTTTGATTGTTTCATTTATTATAGCCATATTACTTTTCAGATCAGGTCACGTTGTCGTCAGTCATGATCAGCGACCTAACAGGGTAGTAGAAACCGGAGCCTTTCGGTATGTAAGGCATCCTTTGTATTTAGCCAGCATCCTTGCATATTTCGGTCTGACTGTATCTACAGCTTCGCTTTTCTGTCTGGCTTTACTTGTCGGAATATGTATTTTCTTCGATTACATTGCCAGTTATGAAGAAAAACTGCTGGAAGCAAAGCTCGGAGAGGAATACAAAAGATATAAACAAAAAACTGGAAAGTGGATGCCAAAGATAAGGACAGAGCTTTAAGCACTAAGTCATGAGTCCCAGCTCCTGAAACTGTTGCCCATATCGAGAATAAAAGTAGATGTGTAAATTGAGACTTATATTCGTATCGCTAGCATTCTTTCTTATTAGTCTTATCCTATCCTGCAATTACTATCAAAGTCCTCCTTCAGATCATTTTGATGGCTCCCATTTCTTCAACCCAGAGCCAGAACACACTTTCTTTGAACACGTAAAATGGCTATGGGAGATGGAGACAGTGGATTGGCCGGATTGGATTAACGATCCTCCCCAACCTCCCCCAGTCGCAAACGTGAAAAAAGGTGAGCTGAAAGTCACTTACGTAAATCAGGCAACCACATTGATACAAATGGATGGCATCAATATTCTAACTGATCCCATCTGGTCGGAGCGGGCAGGTCCTTTCTCCTGGATAGGCTCAAAAAGAGTACGTGCACCAGGAATCCGAATGGAGGATTTACCTAATATCAACGTTATTCTCATAAGTCATGACCACTATGATCATTTGGATCTACCTACATTAGAAAAATTGTTTGAAAAATACCATCCTGTTGTTATAACCGGCTTGGGAGTTAAACGACGGTTGAAGTCAATAAAGCAGAGCAACGTTATGGAGTTAGATTGGTGGGAGGAATATACATATTCGACAGATACTAAAATTACTTTTGTTCCTTCGCTCCATGGGTCAGGAAGGGGGCTATTTAGTGGAAACAGGACATTATGGGGAGGATTTGTTATTGAAAGCTCAAGCAGTAGAGTGTTGTTCATAGGAGATTCGGCGTGGGGGGATTTTCTAAAGGACATAAAAGAGAGATTCCCTCGTTTTGACTTAGCCATTTTACCAATAGGAAGCTATGAAAAACGATGGTTCATGAAAACCGAACACATGAATCCGGACGATGCTGTAAGAGTTCACCAGATGCTGAATGTCGCCCAAAGCGTTGGAATCCATTTTGGCACTTTTAAGGAACACCCGGAACAAACCATAGATGCCCATGAGAAGGATTTACAGATTGCATTGGAGAAGTACCATGTACCGGAGCCTGATTTTTGGATCTTGAAATTTGGAGAAGGAAGAGATGTGATTAAAACGGAAGAATAATAGTAGGTCAAAAGCCCCGTGTGCAGGGCACCTGGCTTACAACTCTCTAAACCAAAGAGAGTTACAACTTCTTACCAAATTTGCTCAAAATTATCTAAACCACATTTTTTGTGACAAACATTGATGAATTCATCCTAAGAGTTAAACCGAAAGCTAAGTTACAAACAAGAATTATTCCTATATCGTAATAATACTAATATGATGAATAAAGATGACCGTGTCTTAATAACTCGCTTCAAACATAAGTGCAGGGCAAATAATCTAAAGATCACGCCACAGCGCACAGCTATATATATAGAGTTAATGAAGTCAAAAGATCACCCCAGCGCTAGCACCATATTCAGTAAATTAAGGAAGATCTTTCCTGATATCTCATTTGATACGGTAAACAGAACACTTCTGACCTTCAATGCAATTGGAATTGCTTCTATGGTTGAGGGATATGGTGAACCGAAACGTTTTGATCCGAACACGGAATCGCATCACCATTTTAGATGCATGAAGTGTAATAACATAATGGATATTCGCCATAGATCTTTTAACAACATAAAGATCCCCGAAGAAATACAAAGACAATTCACAGTGCTGAACAAACGAGTCGTTATGGAGGGCATTTGCGATAAATGTGGCAAGAAACACTGATATCTATTAGACCTGTAGTTGTGATAATTGATATTTACTAATAGAAACGAAAGAGGATGATACATGGGCAAACAACTATTCTTTGAGAGAAAAAGCTTAGAGGCGAAGCTCTAAAAGAAGAAACGCATGGTTAGATAAAAACACCTCGTAACCAAAAAGGAGGAAGCGATGAAAGAAGAAAAGAAAAGGTTAACCACAGCTTTTGGCATACCTGTGGCTGACGACCAGAACAGCTTGACGGCGGGTGAACGGGGTCCCGTGCTGATGCAGGACGTTCACTTGTTGGAGAAATTAGCTCATTTCGACCGTGAGCGCATTCCGGAACGGGTGGTGCATGCCAAAGGAGCAGGAGCGCACGGTTATTTCGAGGTAACTGCCAACGTCACCAAGTACACCAAGGCTAAGTTTCTCTCGGAGGTGGGCAAACGAACAGAAGTCTTCGTGCGCTTCTCCACTGTCGGCGGCGAAAGGGGTTCGGCCGATGCGGCCCGAGATCCGCGTGGCTTCGCCATCAAATTCTACACCGAAGACGGGAATTACGACCTGGTGGGCAACAACACGCCGGTGTTCTTCATCCGGGACCCACTGAAGTTCGCCGACTTCATCCACACCCAGAAACGGCATCCGGTCACCAACCTGCCCGATCCGGACATGTTTTGGGACTTTCTGTCCCTGACGCCGGAATCAATTCATCAGGTCACGGTGCTTTTCTCGGACCGGGGGACGCCAGCCAGCTACCGGCACATGAACGGCTTCAGCAGCCACACCTTCAAATGGTACAACCAGAAGGGGGAGTATTTCTGGGTGCAGTACCATTTCAAGACCGATCAGGGCATCAAGAATCTAAACCTGGCAGAGTCGAAGCAGCTCTCTGGTGAAGATCCCAATCATGCCACCCGCGACCTGTTTGAGGCTATCACCCGCGGCGAGTTTCCTTCCTGGACGCTTGAGATGCAGATTCTGACACCCCCGAAGGCTAAGGATTTCCCTTGGGATATCTTTGACATCACCAAAGTCTGGCCACATGGAGAAGTGCCGCCCATCAAAATAGGAAAGTTGATTCTGAACCGCAACCCGATCAACTATTATGCAGAGGTGGAACAAGCGGCTTTCTGCCCGGGAAATGTGATTCCCGGTATCGCTATTTCACCCGACAAGATGCTTCAAGCCAGGGTTTTTTCTTACCATGATACGCACATTCATAGACTGGGTCCCAACTATCACTTGATTCCAGTCAATGCGCCGAAAAATGCTCAAGAAGAAAGTTACCAGCGAGATGGTTTCATGCGTGTTGACGCCAACGGTGGCGGCGGACCCAACTACTTTCCCAATAGCCTTGGCGGACCGGAACCAGACCCAACCGCAGGCGAACCCCGTTTTGAGGTTTCTGGTCAAGCAGGCCGTTATCCCTTTACCTACCCCAATGACGACTTCGTGCAAGCTGGCACTCTTTACCGCAAAGTCATGTCAGACCAGGATCGAGATCATCTCATCGGTAACGTTGTGGATCATCTGGGCAAGGCACAAAAGCGCATCCAACTCCGCCAAAGTGCCTTGTTCTATAAAGCAGACCAGCATTATGGCTCGCGCGTAGCCGAAGGATTAGGCTTAGATGTGAATGAAGTCAAGCGTTTGGCAAATATGTCTCATGAAGAGAGGGCAAAAGCTACCGAGCAGTGAACCTGTTGATAGTTTTTTGGGTATTGTCAATTCTGCAAATAAGAAAAACTGTTATCACGTAGCGAATAAACATCACCATATATAATTGACTAAACCCGCGAGTAGCAGTTCATGGGCTCCGTGCTACTGACATATTAAAACACACTCCCTTAGTCTCCCTCTCCTTGCTAAAGAGAGGGGGATATCGAAGATCCGTAGGAGAGGGGGAGAGGTCTTGATTACTCATTTATCAGGTGTGTGGGGTATGTGAGACACGACTATGCAGAACCTGAGAATATATGGAGAGGCACCCTTTAACGTAGCGGTCATTCACGGTGGTCCAGGTACGGCTGGTGAAATGGCTCCGGTTGCGCGTGAACTTGCATCCAACTGGGGTGTTTTGGAGCCGCTTCAAACAAAAGCATCGCTGGAGGGGCAGATCGAAGAGTTGAAAACCGTTCTGGAAAAGCATGGAGACCTTCCCGTTTCATTGATTGGCTTTTCTTGGGGAGCGTGGCTCAGCTATCTGGTCTCTGCCCATTATCCATCACTCGTAAAAAAACTGATACTCATCGGAAGTGGTCCCTTTGAAGAAAAATATGCTGAAAGAATTCAAAGGACAAGATTAAATCGTCTCAGTGAAAAAGAGAGGATTGAAGTTATATCTCTATATGAAGATTTAGATAATCCAGAAGTTGAAAACAAAAGCACAGCATTTTCACGATTCGGAGCATTGTTTTCAAAAGCCGATGCGTATAATCCAATAATGGATGAATCCGAAGTAATTGATTATGATCCTAACATCTTTCAGAGCGTGTGGAAGGATGCAGCAGAACTACGAAGGAGCGGTCAGCTTCTAAAATTCGGAAGAAAAATAAAATGCTCGGTGGTAGCAATCCATGGTGATTATGATCCACATCCAGCTGAAGGAGTTCAGAAGCCCTTGTCTGCTACGTTAAAGAGCTTTCGATTCATCCTCCTTACGAACTGTGGACACAAGCCCTGGATCGAACGACAGGCAAGAGATGAATTTTACAGGATTCTTAAAGAGGAATTGTGTTAAAGATACATTGTCAACCACCCTTTGGGATGGTTGACCTATAAGTAAACAAATCATTCCGGCGGACTCTTCCCGCTCTACGGCTTCGCTTGGGGCGCAAAAAGCCGCTGAATTTCATATTAGACATTTTCTAAGCCTGTTTAACCAAAGGAGATTGTATGAACGCCGAATATGATTCACCAAGTATAGCTGGAATGACTCGCCGGCAGTTCCTTACGGCAGCCGGGGGAGCAGCCCTTACAGTGGCGTTTGCTGGTCTTCCTAACTTTACATCCGCAGCCACCTCTTATGTATTGCCACCGCTTCCTTATGCGGACAATTCGTTGGAGCCTGTGATCTCGGCGAATACGATAGGTTTCCACTATGGCAAACATCACAAAGCCTATGTCGATAACTTAAACAAGCTAATCGCGGGGACGGAGTTTGTTGAGATGTCCCTCGAGAAGATCGTTTCAACCACCGCAGGAAAGCCCGATAAAGTTGCTATCTTCAACAATGCAGCGCAAACCTGGAACCACACGTTCTATTGGAAAAGCATGCGGCCGAAAGGAGGCGGAGAGCCACCTGCCATCCTAAAACAGAAGATCGAGGCCTCATTCGGAAGCCTGGAGGCGTGCAAGAAGTTGTTGGCTGATGCGGCGGTAACCCAATTCGGCAGTGGTTGGGCTTGGTTAGTCCAAGATGGTGACAAGCTCAAGGTGGTGAAAACCGGTAATGCGGACACTCCGATGGCGCAAAAGATGAAGCCTCTCCTCACCATTGACGTGTGGGAGCATGCTTATTACCTCGATTACCAGAACCGACGCGCTGACTACGTGAACGCCATTCTCGAGAAGTTAATCAATTGGGAATTCGCAGCCGCAAACCTTGTCAAGCCTTGATCTTTCCAAGAAATTATAGGTCCGCCCATTTGAGCGTGTCTAACGCATCAGTAGTTGCAGATCATTAGCCCCGTGCTCCTGACTCTATTCATTTGTCAGGTGCTCGGACGAGCCTGACAGGTCGCATAAATGCGACCCCTATGGATACCTTCACAGAGATTTGAAACATGGTAAAGAACAACTTGAATATCCCACGTGTTTTCTGTATCGGTCGGAATTATATGGAACACGTTCATGAACTGTCAAACGTTATTCCTACCAAACCGGTTATTTTCATCAAACCGACATCATGTCTGGTTAAGCCAGGAGAAAAAATTCATTTCCCTAAACATGGCAAAGAGCTTCATCATGAGGTGGAGATAGTGGTACAAGTTGGTCGGGAGGGAAGACCCACAACAGAAGAAGAGGCACTTTCCTTTATCCACTCTATTACCGTTGGTCTGGATTTGACCCTTCGGGATGTTCAAGAAGAGCTAAAGAAAAAGGGGCTACCGTGGGAAATTGCCAAAGCCTTTGAACAAAGCGCTCCCCTAGGTGATTTCATCCCATACGATGGATCGCTGGACTTGAGCCATATCTCATTTGGATGCCAGGTCAACGGAATAACCAGACAACGCGGAAACACCGGTGACATGATATTCAGCTTCAAAAAATTGCTGGTAGAGTTGAGCAAGATATGGGTGCTCAAACCTGGAGATTTGATTTATACGGGTACTCCCTCCGGAGTTGGTCCGCTCAAGATCGGAGATTTGATTGAAGTTGAAAGCGACCCAATCGGAACGTTTTCATGGAGCATTGTTGAGTAGAGGCTGGATAATAGTTATTGATTTTTTATTCAATACATAATTCTTATGTTCGGACAGGGGTTGTACTCCTGTTCGAACTAAGGGTGGGGGTGCAACCCCCACCCTAACGTAGCAGAGGAAGGGTTGGATTCCCAGACGGGAGCATCCGCTCATCCAACCTGTTGATCGCTCCAATAGAACTTTTTGCAGTTAGACTTTTTCAAAGCTCTCCCATTTTTCCCTTGACAAATAAAAACCTCTCTGTTTAGATTCGTAAAAGTCATGAAGACTTGAGCTTGAGTGAAAATTTTGACTATAAGGAAATGTTTATTGGCAAACGCTGACGTCTACAAGAATTCACCCGACTTATTTTTTTCTTACCTATCGAAAAGACCCCTCTACTGCTCCTGGCAGGTGACCTACCGGTGTAACTTCCGCTGCTCCTTTTGTTTCTACTGGAAGATGAATACCAGAAAAGAGGAGGAACTAACCGTCTCTGATTTTGCTTGGGGGGCAAGGAAGCTGAGAGAAATCGGTCCTATGTTTATCTCTCTGGCAGGTGGAGAGCCTTTGATCAGAAAAGACTTGCCGGAAATAGTCTCCGCAGTCTCTTCTTATCATTTCCCCTTCATCACCACCAATGGCTGGCTGGTTACAGAGGAGAAAGCTAAAAGGCTGTTTCAAGCCGGACTGATGGGAGCGGTGGTTTCGCTCGATTTTGCCGATGGGAAAAAACACGATCAAAATCGAGGAAAAGAGGGAGCTTTCTCCAGAGCGGTTACCGCAGTCGGATATTTTGTGGAGGCAAAAAAAAGCAAATTCCAAAAAGTGAACGTCACGGCAGTGCTTCTCAAAAACAATGTGGATGAGATCGAAAAGCTCATAATTCTGGCACAAAAATTAGGAGCAGAATTCACCCTTCAACCGTATGCTGATATTAAGACAAACGGAGCTGAAACCAATAGCACTTCAGATCATACCATCACCCAAGAGGTTTCTGCTCACCTTTTAAAACTGAAGAAAAAACATCCGAGCTTCAAATCCAGCCCGGAATATCTGAGACGATTTGACGAGTTTTTCCAGGAGGGAATTGATAATTGTCAAGCAGGAAGGCTGTTTTTTAACATAGATCAAAAGGGAAATGTAGCCAAGTGTGTGGAGGATATGGATAATCCGGTGGGGAACATAAAGACCATACAGGTGAAAGAACTAAGAAATGCACTTTTCGGCAAACAAAGAGAGAATCGGTGTAATGCTTGCTGGTATGGCTGCCGGGGAGAGGTAGAATGCTTCTACTCCTGGAATGGAATAAAAAATACTTTAGCCAGAATCATCTCGAAAAACGGATATAAAAACTAAATCAATGACGAATGATTATTTAGTTACGCATAAATAATGACACGTTGGTTCAGGGTGCCCTCACCCTTAACCCCCAACTGGTCGGGGGTTAGGGTTCACCCTGATCCCGCCTGTGGCGGGAGAAGGGAACCTCCGACTAACATTGATCTTTGCCATTGCTTCTGCGAACTTCAATAATGACGAATGATTGACTTGTGTTAAGCGACCTGTCCTGAGGGAAGCCGAAGGAAGTCGAACCATGACGAATGACTGATTATGGATCTGATTTTTGATAAGAAACACATACTTAAAGGTTTTCGGCTGTTTGTGCTATTGAGCGTTCTGGGGTTTGCCGTAATATTTCTCTTCACCGTTAGCCGAGAAAGCGTTCATGCTTTGCGCTCGTTAAAGGTAGAATATTTGTTTCTGGTGCTTTTTATGGTTCTGGCGGATTTCTACCTCGGGGGCTTGCGCATATATGTTTTCTTCACCAAAGAGATTTTAAAAAAAGTGAGTTTACTGGATTGTGCCAAAGCCAATTTGGCTAATATCTTTGTCGCGGCAGTAACTCCCTCTAACACCGGTGGTGGACCGGGACAGCTTTATATCCTCAATCGCCGTGGGGTTCCGCTCTCCGGTGCTATCTCAGTCAGCGTGATCAATTTCTTCTCCTCCCTGGTTTTTTTTCTTTTGGGTTTTATTGTAGTCTTCTTATTCACCAAGGAGGGGATCTTCGCCAAAAGTCTTACTTACTTAGTTAGATATAGCTTCTTAACGTTCTTTGTGATCCTGCTTTCGACCGCATTCTTGATAATAAGGCCGGAATCGCTGAAGTTTTTATTTCGAATCTCCGCCAAGATTATTGGAATCTTTTGGAAGAAAGACAAAGAGAAGCAAAAGAAATTATTGGAGAAGTTTGAAGATCAGGTAGTTCAGCTCCGGTTTTATACCAGACATTTCTTCCAAAAGGAGAAGCTGATTCTATTCGTCAGCTTCCTTATCACCATATTGATTTATTGCAACAAATACGCAATGGCTTATGTCATCGTAAAAGGTTTGGGGCTGAATGTGAGCTTTTTGCAGGTGATGTATCTTCAGATCATCCAGTTTTTCATTTTGTATTTCTCGCCCACTCCGGGAGCCAGTGGAATTGCAGAGGTAAGCTCCGTCTCCTTGATGTCCACCATCATCCCTACTGCCTATCTTCCCATCTTTGCCATCTTGTGGAGATTTTTCACCAACTACGTTGGAGTTACTCTTGGTGCGTGGATTATGCTCAAGGATTTAGACCAGCATTTCAAAGAGAAACAGCTTCAACTGGAAAAAGTTACAGAAAAGGCACAGGTTGCCGGATCATGAGCAAATATGGTCTTGTGATGCATCCCACCAATTGTCGTGCACTGGTTTTGTAACGAATTCTATTTAAAATTACGTTTTTGCGAGTTGTGGTGATTATCAGAAAGCTAATTCTGACCACCCCTTAATCCCCTCCTTAAACAAGGAGGGGACAGAGGGGTGGTTGATTGAAGATAAACACTCTTAATTAGTTATATTTATGACAGCTCATGGAACACTTGTTATAGTATACAACTTCGATCATGGTGTTGCTATATTAACATAAAGAGCAAAGCATGGTGAAAATTTATATTACTGTATTATTTATTTTGACCTTTTTATCATTGCCCTCTTTAGGGCAAACAGCAACTTGGTATGTGGACGATATCGGGGATGAGGTCGTAGGTTTGGGCACTAAGGACGAGCCTTTTCGCGATCTTCAGATCGCTTTGGATTTTGCCTTCGATCAAGATAGAATCGTGTTATTGCCCGGAACTTATACTGCCCGTCCGGATACTTTCCCTGAGGATCTTTGCGGAAATTGTCAAACTCATAGGACTTATGTCAAAGCCACCAGAGGATTTTTAATTAAAGACAAAGCTTTAGAAATTGTAGGTAGTGGAACAGAGAGGACGACTGTCATAACTAAGGCTGGATACGGGATTCTGTTCGATCACAGTCGAGGATCGGTTATAACTGAGCTTACTATCACTGGTGGAATTCGCGATCCGGATGGAAATGCTACCGATGCCGCAGTTGTGGCTAAATTCTCTACCATAACCGTTAAGAACGTGAAAATAAGCGGTAACAAACATCAGCTTGACAGTGTGGTGGTGGGCATTGGCGGAGTATTCGGGAGAGAGAATTCAGAACTCTTCATAATGGACAATATCATAGAAAACAACGGGTGGGACGGGATAGCTTTATATCGAGGCTCAAATGCTTATATTGCAGACAATCTTATCTGTGATGGGCGGGGAGCGGGAATCGGCATCACCTGGGACGCCACAGCTATTGTTTACCGTAACCGCATCTCCGGCTACTGGAAAGGGATCGGCACCTTCGGAGATTCTAAAGCTGTAGTGAGAAACAATGCGGTTTACGACAACTTAGGCTGGGGGATAATCGCCACCGGCAATTCCTATATGGAAGCTTCCAACAACGTGGTCACCAGAAATGGCAATTGCGGTATGGCTCCATGGAGTGAGACTGCTCATGGTGTTTTCATAAATAATATCGTCACCGAAAACGGCTGGAGAAAAGAATGGGTGTGTCCCTGTGTCGGAATCTGGATGAACGGCAAGCCGGAAAATTTCATTATCTCTCACAACGATATTTGGGAAAACAAAGCCGGAAACTACAAAGATACTGATGATCTGACCGGAAAGGATGGAAACATCTCAGTTGATCCGCTCTTTAATGACAAAATGGATTTTCATCTTCTGCCGAATTCCCCGTGCATCGACTCCGGTGATTCCATCTTCACCGATCCCGATGGCGGACCCTCCGATATGGGAATTTTCGGTGGTCCCGGTGCCCCTTTCGCCAAGTGACTTTCCCCCTGCATTACTAAACGAAGTTGTGGCGGTTCGATCCTGAGCCTGTGCTTCGACTACGCTCAACACCCTGAGTTTATTGAAGGGTTGAAGGATCGAACCAAAGTAGTCGTGTGAATGCGAACGTTATGGACTTTTGTCCCTCATTGGTGGAGAACACCAACGAGGAACAGGGTTACGTTCTATTCTTAACTGGTTTTAATCCCAGGACGTTGATCGCCTCAAAAATCAGCCAGATGCTTAAGATAAACAAGATGATTCCAAAAATGCCGGAGATCAAAATGTTGGGTTTAATAGCGACGCCTCCCAACAAATCAGGCAATGATTTCAAAAAGGGAAGAAACTGAAGCACCAATGACCACATGGTCACTATCATCATGAATATCATAGGAATTATCGAGTATATCGCATTTTTGCCACTGCGGATCAACCAGACAGAGATGGCTAAAAGAGTTAGGCTGGCGAGAAGTTGGTTGCTCGTCCCAAAGATGGGCCAGGCGACTAAGTACCCTTTTTCTTTGGTAAGCATGAGGATGGTGAATGGCAAAAGCAAGGTGATGAAAGTGGCGAGAAATGCACCCGCTCTTGACTTTAAACCCAAAAGCTCTTGTAATATGTATCTTGCCAGTCGGGTGCAAACGTCTAAAGTGTCATAAACGAAAGTTGAAAAAGCCAAAAGCGCAAAGGCAAAGGCGACATTGAAATTTACTCCGACCAGACCTAAATACCGTGCCAGTCCGTTAGCATAGATCAGATTGGGATCGGTTTTGAGGATGGCATCTCCTTTGGGTATCATCATCAGCGTGGCTAATGCCAAGACCGCAACTAAACCCTCCAAAAGCATGGCTCCATATCCGACCACCCGGGCATCCGATTCTTTGTAAAGCTGTTTGGAGGTCGTTCCTGAGCTGACGATCCCGTGAAATCCGGAACAGGCACCGCAGGCAATGGTGATAAACAGGATAGGGAAAATGAATTTACCATTGACCAAGCTCTTCAGCCCTTCGGTATTTACTGCCGGATACTGAAGATGAAATCCACCGAACAAAGCTCCGATTAGGGCAATGATTATGGTGAGATATAAAAGCCAGCCACCCAAATATCCCCGAGGTTGAAGCAATAACCACATGGGCACCAGGGAGGCAAAAAAACAGTATATCAGCAAGATAACGTCCCACTGTTTGATGGAAATGCCGGACATAAAAGAGATAATCGGTTGAGGAAATCTGGGACCAAGCCAGACAAAGAAAAGAACCAGGGGTAGAAATATGACCGTCGCCACTGTTAGATTAAGTTTGAACCGGTAAAGCAAGATTCCCATCAGGATTCCCAGTAACAGATAAATCATTGAGGTTATTGCTACCCCCGGACCAAATGCAGTGTTCCCGGATATTGCCTTGAAAGTTTGTGCGGTAATGTCGGTGAAAGCGATGATGACGTATATCAAAGCTAACCAGACGAAAAGCAAGAAAAGAACGTGAGAGGTAGGGGACATGTATTGTTTTACCAGTTCACCCACAGATGACGCTTTGTGCCTGACTGAGGCTACCAGACTGGTGAAGTCGTGCACTCCGCCGATGAATATAGCGCCCAGGATAATCCACAAGATCGCAGGTAACCAGCCGAACCATATTCCTGCCAGAATCGGTCCCACAATTGGATCCGCTGCTGCAATTGCAGAAAAATGTTGGCCTAATAGCAGTGTGGGCTTTGCCGGGACATAGTCAACACCATCGTTTATTTCGCAGGCGGGGGTGATGCGTGAATCATCTAATTCCAAATGTCTGGCTAAGAATCTTCCGTAAAAACGGTAGCCGAGTAGGAATATCAACATTGACAACACTACTACGAAAACGATCATATATCAGCTCCTTTTTACGCTGACTTAAGAAATCACCTCTCACACAATGGACAATTTATCTTCTAAGCGAAAAAAAGCAAGTAGTAGAAATGCTTTTACTTCGAGAAAGAATGATTTGGTAATTAAACTACCCGCTATGGCAGGGGACATGACGGGCACACAAAAATATCCTCAAAATTTTCCTTGACAAATAAGTTATTAGATTTATATTAGCAATGGGGAAGAGAAGTTCTTTTTAGATAAAATAAAGTGAGGTTATACAGTCAAGCACAAGAGAATTATAGTTTGATAGAAAAGGACGTCTATTAAACACATATTACCCTTAAAGGAGGCGAAATAAAAATGAGAAAGAAAATAATATTTCTGGCTTTTTGCGCTGTTTTACTTTTGATATTCATGTCATCGAGTTATGGGGAGCTTGATCCTAAATACGTGCTCTTAGGAGATCCATGGCAAGAAATGGATCTATGCCCAGCTCCGGATACTACGGTCATCATTTACGATAAAACCGCAACCAATAATATTATGGGTGCTTTTGTCATTAGAGTTTTGGGTATCGATTTTGTTGTGATCCAGGGGGTGAATGCTTCATGTTCTCCCGAAAGCCCACTTCACAAACCTACCATCTTGCAAGAAAAATGAGCGATAAATCTAATAATCTTGTTAGCGAAATAGATTCAAAGTTGCAGCTTTTAGATGGTCTCCTTCACGAGAAGCGGTTCAAAGAAGCTTTAGCTGAAATAAGAGATTTAGAAGCTACACAAAAATTAGACGAAGGCACTCTATATTTTGGTCATTTTTGTTATTACTCTGCTGAAGTCTTCCGCAAGCTCGGAGATTATCAAACCGCTTTAACCAAAGCCAGCAAAGCTTTCGAGATTTTCAAGAATACTAATGAAAATAAACGAATTGCCCAGATAAAATACACTTTAGGTAACATTTATATAGCGCTGGGCGATTTAAAAAACGCTCAAGAGGAGTTGCATGAATCTCTTGTCACCTACAAACGTATCGATGACGATCGGGGAAGGATCTCGGTCTTATGTATGCTAGCAAATATTTCTTTCCAGCAATCCAATTATCAAATAGCAATAGAATACTTATTAGACAGCATTAAACTTTGCGACAAGATAGGGGAAACACAGATAAAGGCGCGCGGCTTAGGAAATCTTGGAACGATTTATCTGCGCATAGGGAATTTGCGGTTAGCTGAACAGAACCTTTTGCTTAACACCAAAATAAACGAGGAAAGCAATGATTGGTTAAATTATTGCAAAGGTTTGTTGGTGTTAGGTTATGTGTGTTCTCAACAACGAGATTTTAAAAGAGCTAATAAGTATTTTGAGCAAGCCTTGAAACTTATCTTTGAAAACAACTACGCCCGTGAATTTGCCATTTACAATGAGTATGCAGGTGAGTTAGAATTCGCACAAGGTAACTATGATGAAGCTCGAAACCACTACTTGAATTGCATAGGCGCGATGGAGATAATCGCCCCCGAAGGGGACATGATTTCTCAAACCTATCGTCTGTTAGCTGAATTGCAAATAGCGGAAAAGCGATATGATGAAGCGTTGACCTCTTGTGAAAAAGCTATGAAAGTTGCGGAATCTTTGGGAGAGAAAATTGAGATCGGAGCGATTCATCGGGCATTAGGACAGATTTACACTGCGCTAAAACAAAATGAAAAAGCAAAAGAGAACTTCGGAAAATCCATCTCCATATTACAAGAGATCGGAGCGAAGTTTGAGTTAGGTAAAGCCTACTTAGAAGCATTAAGATCGAGCGCCTTCGAGTATATCGATCGGATGTTCTATTACGGCAATGCCAAAGATACGTTTCAAGAGCTGGAATCAGATTATTGGCTGGGCACGTCTGCGTTGAGTTTCTGTGAAATGCTTTTAGAGTATGGTGAATATGGGAAAGCGGACGTTTACCTAAAGGATGCGGAGAAGCCTTTCAAAAGAGCAAAGGAGAACAAAGGGCTGGAGTCTGTAGCGGAGCTGAGAAGTAAAATTGACAAGGCATTGGGCAGGGTTGGCTCTCCTGACTCTCCTCATCGCGCGGTTTATCTTTTTTCCGACATAATAACCCAAGACCAAAAGATGTTTGATTTGATTAAAGAAGCCCAAAGGTTAAAAGATATGGACATGCCTATTTTGATAGAGGGAGAGACCGGAACCGGAAAAGATCTTCTGGCAATGGCTATTCACTGTGAGAGTAAAAGAAAGAATAAACCCTTTGTGCCGGTAAGCTGTCCCTCCATATCGGAGAATCTGATAGAAAGTGAGCTTTTCGGTCATAAAAAAGGAGCCTTCACCGGCGCGGACAAGGATAAGATGGGTTTATTTGAAGCGGCGAATGGAGGGACCATTTTCTTAAATGAGATAGGCGATTTTCCTTTAAAACTCCAAGCTAAGATACTGGATGTGATAGAAAACAAGAGGTTGACCCGAGTGGGAGATATTCAGTCTCGAAATCTCGATTTCCGGGTGATAGCCGCAACCAATAGGAATCTAAAAGAGGAAATGAAGAAGGGGTATTTTAGAGAAGACCTTTATCATCGGCTTAATTGCGCAAGTTTTAAGTTACCCCCTCTGCGAGAAAGAAAAAAAGACATACCTCTTTTGATTAAACATTTCCTAACAGAGCAGGGAATCGTCTGTGAAGATTTGGATAAATTGAGTGATATGCAGGATTGTTTGGGATACCACTGGCCCGGTAACGTTCGTCAATTGGAAAATGAGCTTAAGCGCGTTATCTCGATTCTAAATCCTTTTGATCCCCAAAAACTGCTCGAGGAGCTGAGTAGATCAAATAAGACTGAAGACCAATCAAACTGCGGAGACTCGCTTTCCGATAAGAAAGCTGGGTTAGAGAAGACAGAAATTCTGGAGGCGCTGAAGAAGTTTAATAATGATAAAGAAAAAGCTGCAAAATTTCTGGGTATCTCAAAAATTACCCTGTATAGAAAGATGAAAGCTCAGAATTTAGAAAAATGATTTCAGTTTTGAAATATTATTTTTCAGTTTTGAAACACGATGTAACGATATAAGACAGAGTAACTTAAATCGATTCATTTTAAAAAGCCTTTTCATTTTTGAAAAGGTTTTTTTGTTTCCTCAAATCTATTCCTCCTTAGAAGTATAGTCCTTTCTCTTTTTATTTTCTTATTTGACTTAGAGTTAAGAGGATTTTAGCTTGTGTCTTTCAGGCTTGGCACATTTTTTGTTTATGATGTGGCTGGTTAACCGATACGTTAGCAAAAGTCGATCGGTTTTTACCTCCTTCTGTTTGAAAGGAAGCCCTGTCCCGTCTTGAGGGGTGATGCCAAGGCGGGATGGGGTGAAAAGAAGAAAAGAAAAATAAGAAATAGGAATTACTGTCAATCACTCTGCTTCTCGCATTTTTTACTCCTTTTTCCCCGCCTGAGGCGGGGGATCCCGTTAAAACGGGACAAGTAAAGTTACATCCCGCACGTCCCCAATCGCAGATCCCGCCAAAGGCGGTGAAAAGCTCCGCCCCTCATGCTATAATGGATCTTCCCTCGGAGGGGCGGAGCTGGAAAAAAGAGAAACAAGCAGAAAAAGAGATTGTTAAGATGCTCTACAAGCCTGATCAGGCAAAAAACCAAGAAAGGAGGTGAACAAAGATGCAATATGATACACCCAAATTGGAACTAAAGCAATACAGTGAAGACCTGGCGGGTTCCGGCAACAATGTATGTGATCACTGTGGCGGCATTGCTGACTAATTTGACCGGAACAGAGATACATGTATCTTAAGATTCTGGGGATGAAAAATAGTGCTTCATCCCCAGTATCTGTTATCGATCTCATTCCCAAATAAAAGGAGGAACTCCTATGCTTGTGGGTTGGGATATAACAAGCAAATGCAATCTTTCATGTATTCATTGTTACAATTCGAGAGTTTATGAAAATCGCGTTTCGCAAAAGCTGGGACCGGACTTAAACACAAAAGAGGTTTTCAACATCATAGACAAACTGGCTACGGGTGACGTAGAAACTATACAGTTTTTGGGTGGAGAACCATTTGTGAGACGTGATTTCATTGAGATTCTCGGTTATGCAAAGGACAAAAATATCCATTGTAACATTGCAACAAACGGTGTATTAGTCAATCAGACCTTGATTGAGAGATTGATGGCAATTTGCCCTACACAAATATCATTTAGCATAGATGGAGCAACAGCAAAAAACAATGATGCTATTCGAGGAAAAGGAGTTTTTGATAGAGCAGTAAATAACTTAAGACTACTGTCAGTTCGTTTCAAAACCAACAGTGCACCAACCAAGTTGGGTATTCAATGCACATTAAATAAACTCAATAAGCACGAAATTACAGAAGTGGTATGTCTCGCAAAAGAATTGGCTCTTGACTTTGTCGCTTTCGAATCCCTGAAAATTCTCACTCAATATGATTCGACTCAGAAAGATGACTTGAAGAAAATAGTCTTGAATTCTTACGAGTTGTTCGAAGCAGGAAAAGAGATTGCTGCATTAATATCATTAAATAAAAACAAACTAGATATTGGAATATTAAATTGGGGCACACCAAAATTTAGGAATCATCTTAATCAAGAATATAAACTAAATTTGCAAGTTGGTAAGAGCTGTATAGCAACTTCAGGAATGTTTTATATTCGAGCAGATGGAATTGCTCACCCTTGTAATTATTGTAGCGATTTCGATGGAGATATCTTACCACAAGAGGTTAAAAAGGAAAAATTGGATTTCCCGGTTTTGTCATTCGATCAAGTAGTAGATTCAGAATACTTTCGTGCGTTCTATTATTTTGCCCACAATGGTGAACTTTATGAGAGAATCGATTATTGCAGGAAGTGCGAATTTTACAACATCTGTGAACCTTGCCCCTTAGACATAGTGCGGTTTGGGAATAAGGTAGTTTCAGAATGTGCGAGTTTTGAGAAATATCTGAAAGAAACGAATAAAACGGTTCAATAGATCTAATCATTTGAGTCTCAAAAATGGATCACAGCGTGTTCGAAGTATCACCTCACATTAAATGGTCAATAAATAAGTTTGGCGCTATTGTCATATATGATCGGACTGACAAGAAAACATTTTTAATAGATACAATAACTGGAAAGGAAATCTGGGAAGGAATATTAAGAAAAGCCACACTAAAACAGCTTGCGGAAGAAATTAAGCAGAAATTTAAGACAGGTAAATCCTTGGACGAGATAGAACATGAAGTAACAGACTTCATAAATGATCTTGCAAAAACCAACATTATTCATACATTAAAAGAGAATTCATCTTAGTGGATTAAGACAAAAAAGTCTGAGAACCCTAGCGGAGGCTTATCACTTGTTTAAGAAAATCAGAGATGTCTTAACAAATAGAGAGTTCTTGAAATTGTGGATTGGTTTGACTCAATCTCGACTGGGAACTCTTATCAATTTAGTAGCCCTGAGCTTATATGTTTACAAAAGGACCCAATCCGGATTCGCTGTCGGAAAGTTAGAAATCGCAACGGCGCTCCCTTCAGTTCTAATCGGCCTCTTTGCTGGAATTGTAGTCGACAGATTTAATAAAAAATGGATTATGATCGCTTCCGATATACTGAGGGCATTATTATTCTTGGTAATGGGCTTTGTAACGAATATACCGTCTATTTACGTAATCATATTCTTTGCCTCACTGGTAAGTTTGTTCTTTGGTCCAGCTTACTGGGCATCTATTCCATTAATTATGAACAAGCAACGTCTGATGGAAGCGAATTCTCTCTCGGAAATGTCTCAACAAGCAGTGAGAATTATAGGTCCAGGTTTAGCTGGTGTGATGTTCTTGAAATTTGGTTTTCAGTTCATCTGTATTTTTAATAGTGCTACTTATATAATTTCTGCTGTCATAATTCTATTTCTTAATCTTCCAGTCATTTCTAACGAAAAAAAGAAATGGGGTAATTTCAAAGCACCCTTGATGGATATTATTGAGGGCTTAAAATATGTGAAAAATAATCGTTTAACCGTCTCGATAGTCACAATATATGGCGCGATTCAATTAGGTGCTGGCGCCATAGTAGTGCTTACAGTCATGTTTGTAAAAGACGCTTTACATGGTAGTGATGCCGTATATGGCCTGATTATATCCGTCACTGCCATAGGGAGTTTGCTTGGTGCATTTACCACCTGGTTTCGAGGCAAGATAGATGACGAAACAGTGACTAAATTTTCACTTTTGGTTATGGGGTTCTCAATTTTAATTGTATCATTTAGCTCAAATGTTTTCGTGGCGTTGTTGTTTTTTGCAGTTGTGGGAATATCACAAACAATCCTTTCCATCTCGATTGATACGCTATTGCAGAAGCATGTCCCAAACCAAGTGATGGGAAGAACTTTTGCAAGTATGGACATATTAACTCAGATTTGTCAACTTGTTTCTATGGGGTTAGGAAGCATGTTAGCCGATGTCATAGGCGTAAGAATGATATATATTTTGGGGAGTGTTATAATTCTTCTAACCGGAGTGGGGGCATTTAAGTTTTTATCCCTCTCTGAAAGCCAACAAGAGGTTTCTGAAACAGAACCTGGGACAACAAGAACTTCAAAAATCTGATGTTTTGGGTCTGCCGGTCAATAGAAACATCCTCCAAGTCATGAGATGGTCGTATACCCAGATGAGCATTGCAGGCACAGAAGCTCCAAATCTACCTCAAAAAATTAACGGAACTTTTTCATAGCAGTCCCAGTATAAAATATTGTGTTCTGCGATTTTTGAGGTAATCTGATCTCTCAAAAACGATCATCAGAAAACCAATTCCCAGCTGAGGTAATGAATAATGCTAAACTGGAAATGGATCTTGATTTCTATCTTAATATCTCTCTTCTTTTTCTTCTTGAACCAGACAGATATTTTTGCTCAAAAAGCAGTTGACGACACGGTAAAGAGCATCATTGTTGTAAAGGTAAACGGGGGAGCAAAAATAGATGGAGTGTTGGATGAGGATTTTTGGCAAAAGGCTCCCCGGTCCGGAGATTTTACTCAATATCAGCCGGATGAGGGAAAACCAGCTTCGGAGTCCACCTTCGTCCGAGTGGTTTACGATGATGAAGCCCTGTATGTGGGGATGGAGATGTATGATTCAGAACCGGACAAGATCATTAACCGATTGACCCGACGAGATCGGGACATTCAAGCTGACTGTATCAACGTGATCGTAGACAGCCATCACGATCACCAGACCGCTTATGCATTTACGGTATATTCATCCGGAACCCAAAAGGATGGTTATAGATATGACGACATCAATAATGATGATAGCTGGGACGCGGTATGGGAATCGGTTACCCAAAAAACTAATTGGGGTTGGATCGCTGAGCTGAGAATACCGTTTCACTGTCTTCGTTTCGCCTGCCAGAAAGATCCGGTATGGGGAATCTACTTTAGCCGGAACATCGGCCGGAAGATTGAGCTGGACAGGTGGATCTACATCCCGGAGAGCGCCAATGCTTTCGTCTCTCGTTTTGGCCATCTGAAAGGATTAAGCGATCTAACCCCTCCCAAAAGGCTGGAGATTTTGCCTTACGCTGTCTCCTATGAACAAACCGAGGTCAAAAATTCTGGCAATCCGGATGGAAGGAAATATTTTGGAAATGTAGGCTTTGATCTCAATTATGGCATCACCTCCAATATAACTCTGAATGCCACGGTCAATCCTGACTTTGGACAGGTGGAGCAAGACCAAACCATCCTGAACCTCTCTACCTTTGAGACGGAATATCCAGAAAAACGTCCATTCTTTCTGGAAGGTTTTGAGATATTCCAGACCTCCCTTGATCTTTTTTATTCTCGTAGAATCGGAAGACCACCTTCATTAGAACCGGCTGATGCTAACTATTACATAAATAAACCAACTTCCACCACTATTTTAGCCGCGGGAAAGCTGAGCGGAAAAACGAAAGGGGGAACTTCCATAGGGATACTAGAGGCGGTGACTCAAATAGAGATAGCAGAGTTTGTGGACACAACCGGGGTGCGGAAAGATGCAGTTATTGAGCCAGAAGCCAACTATTTCGTGGGTCGGGTCAAGCAAGACATTCTTAAAAACTCCTCCATAGGCATCATGGCAACCGCGGTTAATCAGAAAAGCTTCAATTCTGCATATACCGGTGGTTTGGATTGGACTCTTCGGTTCAAGAATGGAGATTACCAAAGCTCCGGACATTTGGTCGGCTCTAAGACCGCACCGAAAAAAAATGGTCGGGGGGCGTGGATCTATTTTGGAAAAGAAGGTGGAGAGCACGTTAGAGGATCGATCCAATCATATTACATGAATCGTAAACTGGATTTGAATCGTATGGGCTTCTGGAAACGGTCCGACATGAAAGGGATCGAAATCTGGATGCAATACCGAACCACCAAGACGTGGTGGATTGTCAGGAAGACTTGGAACAACATTAATTCTTCCTTTGTCGACAACTTATCTAAGGTTGCCTTGACTCGGGGAGGAAATTTCAATACCAGCGTTGAGCTGACCAACTTTTGGGAGTTAGGTGGAGGAGTATGGACAGATTTCCAGGTTCAATATGATGATCGGGAGACCCGTGGAGGTCCACTGGCATCGATACCCATAGGACAAAGCTGGTGGTTCTGGTTAAATACAGACAGTCGTAAATGGTGGCAGATTAATCCCAGCCTAGAGGGAGGAGACACCAGGGATGGACATTATAACTACTATGGTCTCTGGCTCAGCTTACAGCCTAAATCCAACATCGAATTCAGCGGTGGCCCCGGCTATATGCGCTCTGATGGCGTTTCCAGATGGTTAACCTATCTCACAGATGAAAATGGTGAACGAATCGACAACATCTTTGGTGAACAACACCTAAGGCGGTTTGACATGACTTTCAGAGGGACCTTCACCTTCACAAAAGATTTTACCCTGCAGATTTATGCTCAGCCTTTTATGGCCGCGGTAGATTATCGAAACTTTAAGAAACTCATTCTGCCTAATAAATTCGAGTACGTTGATACCTCGGTCTATAACGAAGATAAAAAACAACCTGATTTCAACATGAAGTCCTTCAACTCCAATGTGGTTTTGCGCTGGGAGTATCAACCTGGTAGCACCCTATTTTTGGTCTGGACTCAGAACCGGGGTAACTGGGAGCAAGGAGTGGGCGATTTTAGATTCAAACGCGATTGGAATAACCTCTTCGAGACTATCCCCGGCAATACTTTTTTGATCAAAGTGAATTATTGGTTGAGCATTTAACCTCTTTCGAGTGCAAATTGCAGATTGCAAAGTGCAAAATGCAAATTGAAAACCAAATCCCCTTCATCTTTTCTTCTGATTCGAATAATTTTGAATTTTCATCTGTCATTTTCAATTTTTCTCTTTGAATTTTAGTTTTCCTCCCCTCTTAGTGGGTGTGTCACAATAGTGTTTTGACTTTGTAGCTGTCCATATGGACGTAAGCTGTTGGAATTCAACAAACGGTTTTCGCAGACTAAAGTCTGCGGCTACAAAAAACCTATTATGACACAGCCTCTTGTGGGAGAGGATGGGGTAATGGGCGGAAATCCCATTCGCTTTCAAGATTGTTCGCTTTTATAACTTGACAAATCAGGGGCATAGGTTATAATTCTATCCGAAGTGCTTGATTACACGAATTGAGTTCACACCAAGAGATTACTATGGGGAAAAAGATATATCTACAGACATTCGGCTGTCAGATGAACGTGTATGACTCGGAAAGACTAATGGGCTTGCTTATTTCTGATGGGCATACGATAACGAGAAATGAAGAAGAGGCGGACGTAATCGTGTTGAACACTTGTTCGGTCAGAGAAAAGGCGGAAAGACGGGCTTTGGGAAGGCTTTCCGATTTTTATAGATATAAGCAAAAAAATCCAAAGGTGATGCTGGTGGCAGCTGGTTGTATGGCGCAGAGAATGGGGGAAGACCTGCTCAAAACTCAACCTTATCTGGATTTAGTTCTAGGACCGGATCAGATTTTTCAACTTCCTCGATATATAGGAAACCATCGCAATTCCACCAGAGTCTCTGTTTGTACCTCCCGCGAAGATTTCGAATCACAGGAAATCTGGGAAATAGAGATACTTCCCGCACGAAAGACTCCTTTCACCTCGTTTGTTGCCATCTCTCGAGGATGTGATAACTTCTGTTCTTATTGTGTAGTTCCTTATGTAAGAGGGCCAGAGAGAAATCGACCCATAGACCAGATAAAAAGAGAAGTTCAGCTTATCGCCGAATCCGGAGCAAAAGAAGTGAGTCTAATCGGACAAAAT
>Ga0315288_10002420_pt1 | contig 24208 bp, 19 predicted proteins | sample YL17G11_20_MG_FD_203454 | JGI IMG/M metagenome (GOLD analysis project Ga0315288, IMG submission 203454) | Sediment microbial communities from Yellowstone Lake, YNP, Wyoming, USA - YL17G11_20 | ecosystem: Environmental > Aquatic > Freshwater > Lake > Sediment | place: USA: Wyoming | collected... | reverse complement strand
CCGCTTCCGGAATCGCGGCTCCCAGTTCCGCGTAGCCCAAGGCGCCGAACAGGCTCAGCACTCCCGCGAACGCCCACACCACGAGCACCATCCAAGGTGTGCGCACATCGCGGAGCATGAGGCCCGGTACGACAAAGATGGCCGTGCCGATCATCGTGCCCGCCACAACGGAGGTCGCTCCGTAGATCCCGAGTCCCTTTACGAGTTCGTTTCGTTGGGTCATACGACTCTCGACTTTGGAGCGCCGAAGTCTGAAGTGTGAAGTGTAAAGGGTAAGGGCTGAATCCGCGCCTACGCTTTCATACTCCAGCCTTCATCCTTTACACTTCACCCTTCACCCTTCACCCTTTACACTTCTCTTTGGGCTGCTCGCTGCCCACCCCACCGCGAACGTGACCAGCGTCCCGATTGCCACATACCACGTCCAGGCGATAGAAGTGAATGCCATCACCGCGCCGAGCGTTGCCAGGCCTGCAAAGGCGCCGAGCGCTGTGGCCGGTCCCGTGGCGCGCTTGGTGAGGACTCCCAGCAGGAAGATGCCCAACATACTTCCGTAGGGAACCGAGGCGATGGTAAGCGCAAGTTCGAGCACGCTGCGGTGCACCTGCTGGGCCAGGAGCGCGATGAGAATAAGGATGACTCCCCAGACAAGCGTCAGCGCGCGCGCGACGCGCAGATAATGTTTTTCGTCGGCAACGGGTCGGAGAAAGGGTTTATAAAAGTCCACCACCGAGCTTGAAGCAAGCGAATTGAACGCCGCGCTCAAGTTCGCCATGGCCGCGCCGAGAATCGCCGCCACCACCAACCCGGCCACGCCCATGGGAAGATGCTTCACTACAAAACTGGGGAAGACTTCGTCAGGCCGGCTGAACGGCGCCGCGGGCGGGAAGTGGTGGTAGAAGGCGAAGAGCACCACCCCGGCCAGCAGAAACAAGCTGAATTGGAGAAAGACTACGACACCGCTGGCCATCACTGCCGCCTGGCTTTGGCGCATGCTCTTGGCGGCCAGCAGCCGCTGCACGATCAATTGGTCGGTCCCGTGGCTGGCGCTCGAAAGAAAGGTCCCGCCAATCAGTCCCGTCCAGAAAAGATAGGGCTGCTGCCAGTTGAAGCCGAAGTTGAAAACGGCCAGCTTATTGCCGTTGACGGCGGCGAGCTGGCTGACCGCTGACCAGCCACCGGGAATCGCGTGGAGCGCCAGGAGCACAGCCAGCGCCGTCCCCGAGAGGTAGATGAGGAGCTGGATCACGTCCGTCCAGATAACCGCCGTCAGGCCGCCCCGGTAGGTGTAAAACAGCGTCAACGCAGTGATGATGATCACGGAAGGCAGCACGCCAGTCTTGAAGATCACCTCGATGACGATAGAGATGGCGAAGACGCGTACGCCCTCGGCCAGGGCGCGCGTGACCAGGAACAGTCCCGCCGTCAGAATCTTCAGTTCCCGGCCGAAGCGCTGCTCGATGAGCTGGTAGGCGGTGTAGAGTTCGCCCTTGAAATAGCGCGGAATCAGGACAAAACCCACCACGACACGCGCCACCACGTAACCCAGGACCAGTTGCAGAAATCCCAGGTTCGAGGAGTAAGCGATGCCCGGCGTGCTGATGATGGTAAGGATGCTGGTCTCAGCGGAGACCACGGAGAAGGCAATCGCCCACCAGGGTAGGCGGCGGCCGCCGAGGAAGTAGTCGTGCAGCGTGCGCTGGCTCTTGCCGAAGTGGGCGCCAAAGAGCGTGATGGCGATCAAGTAAGCAACCACCACGCCGAAGTCGATCCAGCCAAAAGCCACGAAGACTCCTCGAAAGCCAGTGGTCAGCCATCAGTTCTCAGTTGTCAGTCTGCGCGGCTGCTTGGCCTGGCTGAGAACTGGGAACTGGCTACTGACAACTGAATTTCGCCGAGTCTAACGGAGGGTGCCGGGACAGTCAAGCAAGCCCCAAGTTCGCGGCGGGTTGACTTGCTTGCTACCGTGCTCTAAGATGGCGTAAAAGGCGGGAAGCTCTCCATGCTCGGCAAGACCGTTTCCCACTACCGCATCGTAGAAAAGCTGGGCGGCGGGGGCATGGGCGTCGTCTATAAGGCCGAGGACACGAAGCTCGGCCGCTTCGTCGCTCTCAAGTTCCTGCCGAACGTAGGGGCGGATCAGCGTGTCCGCCCAGACGAGGGCGCACACGTGGGTGCGCCCCTACAGTATGATGCCGTTGTCCTGGAGCGCTTCAAGCGCGAGGCGCGCGCCGCGTCGGCGCTGAATCATCCCAACATCTGCACCATCTACGACATTGATGAATACGAAGGCCAGCCATTCATCGCGATGGAACTGCTGGAAGGGCAGACGCTCAAGCACCGCATTAGCGTAGGGGCACGCCATGGCGTGCCCCTACAGACGGATACCCTGCTCGACCTCGCCATCCAAATCGCCGACGCCCTGGATGCGGCGCACGCGAAAGGCATCGTCCATCGCGACATCAAGCCGGCCAATATTTTTGTCACGAATCGCGGCCAGGCCAAGATTCTGGATTTCGGTCTGGCGAAATTGACGACCGTAAGGGCACGCCATCCCGACTTCGCCGGGACAGGTGGCGTGCCCCTACAACGCGCTGAGGGCGGAACCGGCGATGAGGACGACCTGTCCCGACCTGCCGGGATCGCCGCTACAGCACCCACGGCGAGTTTGGACGAGGCACACCTCACCAGCCCCGGGGTGGCGATGGGCACGGTGGCCTACATGTCGCCGGAGCAGGCGCGGGGCGAGGAACTCGACGCCCGCACGGATTTGTTCAGCTTCGGCGCGGTGCTCTACGAGATGGCCACAGGTAAGCAGGCGTTTTTCGGTACCACTTCTGCCGTCATCTTTCACGCGATTCTCGGTGAGGCGCCGACTTCGCCAATTCAATTGAATCCTGAGCTCCCGCCGAAACTGGAAGAGATCATCAACAAGGCGCTGGAGAAAGACCGCGACGTGCGCTATCAGGTCGCCGCCGAGCTTCGTGCCGACCTGAAGCGCCTGAAGCGCGACACGGAATCCGGTCGGAGCGCGGGCGTCTCGCCCGCCGTAGGGGCGGGCTTGGTCCGCCCGCGCGAGGGCGCATCCCGCCAGGGCGGGACGCCCCTACGCTGGGCCGCCATCGCCTTGGCCGGTGCTATCGTCATCGCCGGCGCGGCTCTCGCCTACTGGCTCACGCGCCCCCCTGCGCCCCCGCCCGAACTGAAGGAACGCAGACTCACCTTCAATCCCAGCGAAAACGCTGTGACGGAGAGCGCCATTTCGCCGGATGGGAAGTACCTCGCTTATGGCGACCGGACGGGAATGCATCTGAAACTGATTCAAACTGGGGAGACACTCAACATTCCTCAACCCCAAGGGCCGGCGCCGGACCCTGGCTCTTGGTTTCCGAATGGGTGGTTCCCGGATGGCAGCAAGTTCATTTCCGCCGGCGTCGAGGCCGGACAGCGCGTAAGCGGCTGGGTTGTTTCCGTCATGGGCGGACCGCCGCGCAAACTCCGCGATGATGCCGACGTTTGGTCTGTCTCGCCGGATGGCACCCTGATTGCCTTCGGCACCGGCCTTAGTTTTATGCGCTCCCGCGAAATCTGGCTGATGGGCCCACAAGGAGAGGAGCCACGCAGGCTTGTAGCCGGTTCTGAAGACGACGGCTTCTTTTGGGCAGCTTGGTCGCCAGACGGTCGGCGGGTCGCCTATCAGAGATATCACCGCACGCCTGACAAACTCGAATGTTCCATCGAGACTCGCGACCTAAAGGGGGGCCAGCCGACCCTTGTTCTATCCGACCCGAGGTTGTGTGACACAGACATCAAGTTCTTGTGGTTTCCGGGTGGTCGCTTTGTTTACTTTATGGCAGAACCTGAGCGGGTTCGGCGTGAAATGAATCTTTGGGAAGTCCGAGTGGATACGAGGACGGGCGAACCTGTAAGCAAACCCAGACGAATCACGAACTGGGCGGAAGCGCTTGTAATTGGTATTAGCGGAACCTCGGACGGAAAGCAGTTGGCCGTGTCGAAATTTAGCGCACAGGCGGATGTTTACGTCGGGGAACTGGAAGCCAGTGGCCACGGTTTGAAGCAGCCGCGTCGCCTGACGCTGGATGAGCACAATGATTATCCCGGCGCGTGGATGCCGGATAATAAAGCCGTCCTATTCTGGTCTGATCGGAACGGCACGTGGGACATCTTTAAACAGGCGTTAGACCAAGAGGCGGCCGAGCTGGTCGTGACAGGTCCTGACTACAAGGAGAAGCCTGTCGTGAGCCCGGATGGTTCCTGGATTCTATACTTGTCCAGCGCAACTGCTCAGGTTAATGTCACCACGCCGGTACGCATCATGCGAGTACCTACCTCGGGTGGACCACCGCAGTTGGTGCTTGAGGGACGAGGTATCAGCGGTCTGGCCTGCGCGCGGTCTCCGGCGGCTTTGTGTGTCTTCAGCGAGTCGAGTCCAGACCGAAAACAACTCATCTTCTCGGCGTTCGACCCGGTGCACGAAAGGGGGCGGGAGCTCACCAGGGTCAATCTTAAACAACCGGTCACCGGATATGGCTGGGACCTATCCCTTGATGGTTCGCACCTCGCATTTGCACAGTCTGACGACCACGAGGGCCGAATCCAAATCCTGCCGTTGGCTGGTGGGGAGGTTCGCGAGGTCAATGTCAAAGGTTGGAATGGCCTCTGGCGCTTGTTCTGGGCAGCGGACGCCAGGGGCCTGTTTGTCTCAGCCGCTGGAGGTCTAGGGGCCACGCTCCTCTACGTGGACTTGGAAGGTCGCGGTCAAGTCATCTGGCAGGAGCGGTTCCTTTCAATCAATGCCGAGGCTAGGGGTATACCCTCCCCAAACGGTCGTTACCTGGCGGTGTTAGCGTATGCGACCGATAGCAACGTGTGGTTGCTGGAGAATTTCTAAGTACAGTGACAAGTGACGAGTGACAAGTGACAAGTGACGAGTGACAAGCAGGAGTCAGGCGGTGCCAGCGGCCGTCATTCGGTGGGGGGAATGGGCGGAGGCTTCTTGCTGAGCCGCTCGGCGCAGTGGGCCTGCACGTAGCGGCGGACTTGCTCCGGCATGCGGCGATCGAGGCAGATTTCCCGCAGGTCATTTACGGCCATATCGGGCAGAAAGCTGAGAACGAGCTGGAGCGGCGTGTGGGGGTTACGGATGAGGGTCAGACGCAGGTGGTAGCGGTGCGACCACTTCTCGTGACGGGCGATGGACTCTACGACGACGGTTGGCAGGTTCTCCAGCGCCAGCACGCGCAGCAAATGGGCCTCAGAGAGGAAGGGGTTGTCGAGGGCCGCCAGAATCAGTTCGCGGTCGTGGGTCACGAGGAGGCCAGCCGCGACTCGTCCTGAGCTGCGTCGCGCCAGGGTGATTTTCTCGCCCCGCGGGATGGCCTCGACTTTCTTGAGGATGGTTTCCTCGGCCACCAACTTCACCTCGGCGGGCACCGCAGGCGTCTGGCAGACGCGCACGAGATCGAAGAGGTAGAGGAACTTCAGAATCGGGAGGGAAATCAGGCGCGGGGTCCTGGGATGGCGCACGAGCGCTAACCGGACGGTGTAGTTGCGCGCCGCTTCCTTGTGCGCGGCAATTTCGCGCAGGACTTCTGCCGGCAGATCTTTTCGCTCGAGCAGGCGGAGCAGGTCGCGTTCCTGAAGGTTGGGATTGCGCGCGAAGGCGACTAGGACCTCTTTCGCCGTCTCCTTGAAGAACGGCTCGATCTGGTGCCGTGGAGCTACCGCAGCCTTCTCCACCCGCTCGGCCAGTTGCTCGGCGAAATCGGGACTGTTCATTCGGTCCAGATTTTAACCGCGGGCTACATGGCCTGGCAAGCAGGGCTTCCTCCGGAGCCCTGGCGACAGAGGAGGGGGTCTCTGCATCCAAGCCAGTGGGGAGAGGTAAAAGACCCCCAGAGGCGGGAGGCGACAGATTTCACTTGAAAAGTTCTGCGAGTCCTGATATCTGGAGTGCGGCATCCGAGGCGTGGCAAGTCGGGGCCCAGGGTTTGGGGCCAAAGGTAGGTATCCCGGTAGTCCGGCGCGGATGGCCTGTACGCCTGATTGTCAAAGATTCACACCCTAGATGCCGAGGTAGCGGTTCTATGAAGAAGACAACTGCGATTCTGAGTTTCATCCTGCTGGCTGCTCTTGTGCTTGGCGCGCCCAGTGGCCCGCAGCCAAGCGACTCCGGGAAGTTACTCTCGATAGGGCCGACGTGCCTTTGGGCGGCGTCGCCGCCGGCTCCTCAAGAGAAGAAGCCGCAATGGAAGAGCCGCGATGAGTATGACGCCTACCAGGCAATTGTGGGCGAGCAGGACCCCAACAAGAAGATCCAACTGGCTCAGGCGTTCCTGGAGAAGTTCAAAGACTCGGACTTCAAGGATCTGGCCTACCTCGAGGTGCTCGGGGCTTACCTGAGACTGGGGGATGGAATCAAGGCCGTCGAGGCGGGGCAGAAGGCGCTGGAAGCCAACCCGGACAACCTTGACGCGCACACGCGCGTGGCGTACTTGTTCCCGTTTGCGTTCAGGTTGGATGACCCTGACGTAGCGGCCAAGCTGTCGCGCGCGGAAAGCGACGCCAAGCGAGGGCTGGAAGTTCTCCAGAAGGCGCAGAAACCTGAGAACGTCACCGAGGATCAGTTCAATCAGCGTTTCAAGGCGAGCCGGGCCGTCTTCAACTCGCTGCTGGGCTTTGTGGGCCTGCAACGCAAGGACTATGCGGGAGCGGTCACCTCCTTGAAAGCAGCCGCCGAAGACAATCCGAGCTATTCCTATGGGTTCTATTGGCTCGGCCTCTCCTACCTGAACCTGACGCCCCGCGATTACGACAACGCCGTCTGGAACATGGCCCGGGCGATCTCCTTGGCGAAGGCCGCGCGGGATCCCAATGCCGACCCTTGGGAGAAGTATCTGAGGCAGACATACATCGGCTACCACGGCAATGATGAAGGGTTGGCGGATATCGTGACCCAAACAGCTTCCTCCTCCACGCCGCCCGAGGGCTTCAAGGTGGGGCCGATGGAAGTCCCCAAGGAAACTGGTAATAAGAGCATCGACGCTTTCAATCAGACTTTCTTCCAACTGAAGTTCGGCGGGGAGCGCGCGCAGAAGCTGTGGGATGGCCTCAAGGGCGAGCCCTTTGGGGTGGGCGGTTACGTGGAGAATGTGGAGAAGGGAACCGAACCCGGCGTGTATGTGGTGCGGATTGACGTCCTGGAGCAGTCGAGGTCTGCCGAGGGGATGTACGACATCGAGCTACGGGATTCGACTCAGCCCAACGTCAAGAACCTGAGTAAGGGCGATGCCGTACACTTCAAGGGAACTATCTCCGCTTATACGGCCACGCCGAATCTGGTCATCACGCTTGACAGCGCCACGATCAACGATGACGAGATTCCAGAGCAGCCGAAGGTAGCGCCCAAGCCCAAGCCGAAGCCGCGGCCGCGGGCTACCACGACCACACGCCGGCCCCCGCGCAAACCTCCGGGCTAGGGCAGAGACTTCAAAGCAGAGTCCCGCCGCGAAAGTAAGCGCGCCGGGAGAGGTCTGGTCACACGCGCCAGCAGAGAACGCGCATTCTCCTTGCTGGCCGCGCGCTTTTCACATCAGGGTTGAGGGCTGCCTAGCCCTCTCCGGGGGGCTGAGGGGATCAGCGCCGGACCCGCTTCCGGCGCTTAGGTTGGCGGTCGAGCCGCAGGTCTTCAATCTTGCGGCTCAAGGTGTTGCGGTGGATGCCTAGCGTCTTCGCGGCCTTCGATTGGTTGCCGCCCGACTTCTCCAGGATCTTCCTGATAAAGCGTTTTTCAAACTCGCACACGGCATCTTCGTAGCCGATGTCGTGCTCCACCATCTGGGTGACGAGTGCCTCAAGCTGGTCTTTCACGGCAGGTCTCCGCGTCGCGAAATATCAGAAGCCTTTCCCGTTAGTTCTTTGTCGCTTTCTTGTCCTTCTCGATAAGGGCCTGGCGGAACTTCTCGAAGCCGGCCTTGAACTCCGCTTTCAGATCCTCGGGCATAGCCAGCGCGATGAGGCGCGTTCCGGCCGTCACATAGGGAGCCAGCGTCGACTTCTGGACCGCCTCCAGCTTGATGGCAAACGCTAGCAGAATCATCAGCAGGATGCAATCAACGGCCACTCCCCGCACCAAGCCAAAGACGCCACCCAGGAAGCGGTCGAACCATTGTAGTCCCGCCTTCTGAATCAGTTTCCGGGCGAGAGCCGAAATCAAAGCGCCCACCAACAGCGTTCCCAGGAAAAGTGACAGAAACCCCAGCCCCAGGGCCACGTTGTGCGAGCGCGTCAGATCGTCAAACCAGAGCGCGGCCCGTTGGTAACCCAGCGCCCCAATGACCAGTCCGGCCACCACCGACGCCAGGGAGATCAGCTCGCGGATGAATCCCTTTAGAATCGCCGTCACCACGGAGGCGACAACGATAACGGCCAGGATCCAATCAAGCCAGTTCCATGTCCCCATAACGCGCTGCGGAGCCGCAGGCAGACCTGCTTCAGTTGAGCGTGTGTCCCGTTAACAAGCGATATGCGTCCCGGTACTTCTCGCTGGTTTTCTCCACGACCTCCGGCGGAAGGGGAGGTGGAGGAGGCTGCTTGTTCCAGTGAAGCGATTCCAGGTAGTCGCGCGCGAACTGCTTGTCAAAAGAGGGCTGGGATTTTCCCGGCGCGTAGCCCTCCAGCGGCCAGAAGCGCGAGGCATCGGGGGTCAAGACTTCGTCGATGAGAATGATCTTATCGCCGCGCAGACCCCATTCGAATTTCGTGTCCGCAATGATGATTCCCCGCTGCCCAGCGTAATCGCTGGCCTTTTCATAGACTGCCAAGCTGTAGTCGCGTATTTGCTCTGCGGCTTCCTTCCCGACTCTGGCGATGGTGTCTTCCCAGGTGATGTTTTCGTCGTGACCGCTTTGCGCTTTCGTGGCTGGGGTGAAAATCGGCTCGTCGAGCTTGGCAGCTTGGGTCAATCCCGGAGGCAACTTCACGCCGGAGGTGGCCCCCGTGGCGAGATAGTCTTTCCATCCCGACCCGGCCAGATAGCCGCGCACCACACTCTCGATAGGGAGGGGCTGAGCCTTCTCCACCAGCATGGAGCGTCCTGCCAACTGGTCGGCGAAGGGGTGAAGTTGCGCAGGATACTTCGCCGGGTCCGCCGTCACGAAATGAGTCGGAACCACACCCCGCAAGAACTCAAACCAGAAACAGGAGAGCTGAGTCAGTACCCGTCCCTTGTCCGGGATGCCTTCCGCCATGACGACGTCGAAGGCGGAAAGCCGGTCGGTAGCGATAATCAGGAGGAGATCATGGCTGACCTCGTAGACGTCGCGCACCTTGCCCCGGGAGAAGAGTTTTATGCCAGGCAGATGTGTCTCACGCAGAACTGCACGGCGCGTAGATTGGCTCATGGGTGTTAAAAACGAAGCCCAATTCTAGAACAACGGGAGATGTTGTCAACGGAAAAAGCGGAGGGTCCACGCAAAGAAACTCCCGGCCTCATTCGCGAACCAGAGAGAGGAACGGCGACGGGATATTCTGTTTGCGCGGCAAGGGTGTGCTTGCCACTCTTAGGCAGGAGGGGGGACGCGAAGGCCTGCTTACGCGAGGACCGGCACGCCGACGGGCTCGCACACCGCTTCATCGAAGCGCACCGAAACCAGTCGCGAGATGCCCGGCTCCTCCATGGTCACGCCGTACATGACCTCGGCGGTCTCCATGGTCTGCTTGTTGTGCGTGATGAGGATGAACTGCGTGTGGCGGCTCATCTGCTGAATCATGCGCGTGAAGCGGTCGACGTTCGATTCGTCCAGGGGCGCGTCCACCTCGTCCAGGATGCAGAAGGGGCTGGGCGTGTAGTGGAATAGAGCGATCAGCAGCGCCAGCGCCGCCAGGGCCTTCTCCCCGCCGGAAAGCAGCAGCACATTCTGTAGACGCTTGCCGGGCGGCTGCGCGACGATGTCGAGGCCGCTATCGGGGTCGGCCTCGTCGCTGAGCCGCATCTCTCCCACGCCGCCGCCAAACAGCGTGCGAAACGATTCGGCAAAGTAGATGTTGATCGCCCGGAAAGCTTCCAGGAACTGCTGCCGGGACACCTGGTCAATTTCCTTGATGGCCTGCGCGGTGTCCTCGATCGAGGCCAGCAGGTCCTGCCGCTGGGTTTCGAGGAAGGTGTAGCGTTCTTCCGCCTCCTGGAGTTCCTCGAGCGCCATCATATTTACCGGCCCGAGATTCTCGATGCGTGTTTTCAGCTCGCGCACCTGCTCTTCCGCAGCGCCCAGCGCCTCACCCGCCAAGGCCTGCTCCGGCGCGAGTTCCGCCAGCAGACCGGCCGGCTCGGCGTGGAGTTCCTGACGGCACTGCGCGACATGGTGCGCGTGGTCAGATTCGGCACGGGCCAGGGCGACCTCAGCTTCCGCGCGCTTTTCGCGGCGCGCGTCGAGTTCGGCACGCGCGGCATCAAGCCGCGGGCTAAGTTCATCGCGGCGGGCCCGCGCGGCATGAGATTCCTCTTCCAGCAGGCGCTGTTGGGTGCGGGCGGCCAGTTGTTCGCTTTCCAGCTTGCTGACCCACATCTTGTTCTGTTCCGTCTCCTGCGCTAACTGCCTTAGTTCTTCGCCCCAGTTCTGGCACTGCTCCGCGAGCCGTGCCAGCCGCGTCTGGATCTCCTCGTCCCGCGCGTGCAGCCGCGCCCGTTCGGACTCCAACGCACGAGTGCGCTCTTCCAGGGCGCTGGCACGCGCTTGAGCCTCGACCAGGTCTTGGGTGAGCTTATCGAGCTGAGAACGGAGTTCGCGGACCCCGCTGGCGGCCCGGGCGACCTCCTCCTCGCGCTGGAGGCGCTCCGTGGCGGCATCCCCGAGCTGGGTGCGCAGCTCCGCCTGGCGCGTTTGGACCGCCTGCTGTTCCCCTTCGAGACTGGCGGCCTCGTCGCGCAGAACGCCGAGCCGCTCCGTGGCCCGGTCAAAGGCCTCACGCGTTTGCCGCAGTTTCTCGTTGGCGAGCACCGCTTTCTTTTCGGCCTCGAGTTTGCTGCCGCTCAGGCAGCGCGAATCCTCTTCCAGTTGTGTGGCGCGCGTGGTGGCTTCCGCGAGCGCAGCCCCGGCTTTCTGGACGCTTGATTTCAGCTCCGCTGTGCGACGTTCCAGAGTGCGGAAATCCCGGCGCAGCGCCAGCGGCCCCGCGCTCTTGCCCTTGCCGCCCGCCACCAGCCGGTGATGGTAGTGTTCGCCACTGGTCGTCAGGAAATGACAATCCGGATAAGTTCCCGCCAGGCGCTCGGCAGCCGCGGCGTCCTCCACCACGTAAGCGTTCGCCAAGGAGGGCAGGGCGATGTCCCCATTCAAGCCCAGGCGCGACTCAAAGCGCACCAGATCTTGGACGGCGGTCAGCACGCCGCGGGCGTTGCGAATTTCCTGGTCGTCGCGACCGTTCGCGTGACCGTTGGCAGAGAAGCGGGTCACAAAGAAGGTTATGCGTCCCGTGCCTTCGCTCCGGAGCAACGAGATTCCCGAGCGCGCTTCCTCGTGGTGCTCAACCACTACGCAGTCCAATTCCGTCTGGAGAAATTCCTCCACCACCTCTTCATAGCCGGGAGCGACTTCGACGAAATCGGCCAGCACGCCCAGGGGGTGAAAATCGTGGCCATTCCCCGCACCATTGCCGGCAAGCAGCCGGCGCACACTTTCTGTGGAGTAAGCGTGCCGCGCCAGAGATTCCTCCAGGGTCTGCTTGCGCGCCAGTGCCGCCGAAAAATCCTGGCGCAGGCTTTCCAGTTCGGACCGGCGAGTGACCTGCTCCGCGCGCGCCCGCTCCAGGGCTGCGGCGGTTTGGGCCAGCGACTGGGCGAGATCTGCCAGCGCGCTCTGGTCTCGCTGTTGTTCCCATCCGAAAGCCTCCCGCGCGGCGGTCAGGTGCTGGTATTCCTGTTCCGCGGCGGCCCGCTCCGTCGCCGCACGTGCCGCCTGGCGATCGAGCGCCAACCCCATCTCTTCCGCTTGGACAAGCTGGTTGCGCAGGTCTGCCAGCTGGCTTACCGCCTCCAGCAACGCCTGGCGGCAGGCTTCGACCTGAGCCTCGCCCTGGGCGAGTTCCGTCCCCACCGCGTCCTGCCGCGCCAGCAGTTGCTGAACCGTTTCCTGAGCCGTGGCCCAGTCTTGCCTGAGCCTTTCCGCCTGGAGGGCACGGTCCGCAGCTTCGAGGGCGAGGGCGGCGAGCTGGGCTTCGAGTTCCTGGCTCTCCGCGCTTGCCTCCACGCTCCGGGCCTCAAGCGCGGCCGTCTGCTGTTGCACCTGCGCGATCCGCGAGTTCAGGCGTTCGCGTTCCAGCTCACCCTGAGCCACCGTCTCCCGCAGTTGGGTCAAACAGCCTTCCAATTCTTCATGGCGGATGGCTGCGGCTTTCTGCTCGCGGTCAATCTCTTCCAGCCGTTGGCTCGCTTCAGAACAGGAATTGAGGAGCGCGGCTGAGACCTCCCGGAGCCGCTGGCATTCAGCTTCGAGCGCCATCAGCCGGGACGTCAGCGTCACCTTCAGGCGACCGCGCAACTCGTCGTTCAGTTCGCGATAGCGGCGAGCCTTCGAGGCTTGACGCTTGAGCGAATTCATCTGCTTGGTGACTTCTTCCAGGATGTCGGTGATGCGGGCAAGATTTTGCCGTGAGGTTTCCAGTCTCGCCTCGGCCAGGCGCTTGCGGGTCTTATATTTCGAAACTCCCGCGGCCTCCTCGATAATCAAGCGGCGGTCGGAAGGCCTGGAGCTGAGAATCTGGCCAATGCGGCCTTGCTCGATGATGGCGTAGGACTCCGGTCCCAGGCCTGTCCCCATGAATAAGTCCTGGATGTCGCGCAGGCGGCAGAGTTCGCCATTGATGAGGTACTCGCTCTCCCCGGAACGGAACAGGCGCCGGGTGACGATGATCTCGCCTGCGCGGTGCTGAATTGCCTGCGGGCGTGACGCCTCAACGGTTGTATCTCCGTTGGACCCTCCGGTTTCCGCCTCCGCCTGGACCAGCGACGCCGCCGATTCGGGAAAGAGGTTTTCCTGCGGGCTTTCTTCAATCGCTCCACCATCGGCTTGCAGGAACTCGGGGTCGATGAGCGTCAGGCTTACTTCCGCCCTGCTGGTGGCCGGGCGCGCGCTCGTGCCGTTAAAAATGACGTCAGCCATGCGCTCGCCCCGCAGCGACCGTGCACTTTGTTCGCCCAGGACCCAACTGATGGCGTCCGCCAGGTTCGATTTGCCGCAGCCGTTCGGTCCCACAATCGCCGCAATGCCGTCGGCAAAGGCCAGGCGTGTGCGATCGGCGAAGGATTTGAAGCCGAGCAACTCCACCCTTTTTAGTTTGTACAATTCACACCCCTCCCCAGCGGTCTGCCAGGACCTGCTTGGCGCAAAGCACTAGCGAGAGAGAAATGAGCACCAAATCTCCAACCGGGCTACCGGCGAGGCCCCACCCACCTGCCGGGGACTTTGCGTCTCCCCGCGATAGCGGAGAACGACGTTATCTTGCAAGCCCCCCAGGTTTCGACCCGGTCATCCAATCTGGCGCAAAAAGGAATGGCTGACGCGAGAATCCCCGTTACGTCGAGACAAACCTAGCACGAAAAAAGGCCTCTGTAAAGCAAAAACCACAAGATTCTGGGGGGTTGGCGCGGGGTAGCGCTAAATGTGGGGGAGGCGGGCGGCGATCTCTTTCCGCCCCCTCGGGCGGCTTGGGCCGAGGAAGTGGGCGGATGGGTCAGGCTTTCCCTGGGAGTTTGACTAAGTATCCGTCCATCCACGCCAGGATGAGCTGGCGCATCTCTGGCAGCTCAACGTGGCCGCAATCGAACAATTCGATGCGGCAGTCTTGCTCCCGTCCGTACTGGCGGTAGAGAGGCAACAGGTAATCGCGGACTTTCTCCACCCCCGCGGGCGGCGTCAGGTCGTCCCGGCGTCCGTTCACGCTCAGGCGCGGGCGGGGGACAATCAATTCATTGATCTGCGCCGTCGAGAAATGGTTTAGTAGGCTAGGAACGTAGTAGTAGATACCGTGGCCTTTCAGGTTGTGGTTCCGGATCAACTCTGCGAAGTCCGTGAGGCAGCAGACATCCAGGCAGAGGCGGAGGCGCGCATCGAGCGCCGCCAACCACCAGGCCTTGGTGGAGCCCATGGACATGCCCAAGGCACCCAGGCGCTGGGGATCGACTTCGGGCCGGCTGGCCAGGTAATCGAGCGCGCGCACTTCGTCGAACATCATCATGCCCCAGAGAACCTGGCCCTTCCAGAGCATCAGCTTGAAGGCGTCTTCTTCCCCCGTGTGCCCGTTGGCCACGTGTTTGCGCTCGCCGAAGCACCAGCTATCGATGGCCAAGGTGACCAGGCCCTTCTCCGCACACACCGGCGCATAGGCTGGCTGGGCTTCATCGCCGATGAGCAGTTGCTCTTTCCCCAGGTCGTGCATGCCACCATGCCAGTGGATGAACAGCAGGCCTGGGGCAGGCTTCTGCCGCCGATCGGGAATCAGGAGTAACGCTGGCACAGGCTCTGCGCCATTCAGGTCCAGCACGAGGCGCTCGAGCGTGTAGCCGTCGTGCTTCTCAGTCTTGACGACCTTGGCCGGAGCGGGCTTGTGTTGCCAGGGCAAGTCGCCCAGCAGACTCCAGAGTTCCTTGCGGCGCTTTTCCTGATATGCGGCGAATTCCTCTTTTGATAGGTCAGGGCTCATGGGTTTGCTCATGGGCAATCCAGCTCCCATCGCCAACATGCTGGCGGAATATTTGAGGAAGTCTCTTCGGCGTGTGCTCGTCAGCCACCTCCTGGCTACCCTTGGGGCTCAACCACAAGTCCTTATACCACCAAGACCCAAAGCCACCGGGGAGTTTTTCCTGGACAGTTCATCCATTGTGCTCTGGTGCCCTGGTGGTGACCTATTCCGGCTTCCAGCGCAGGAGGGGCTTGCGCGCCGCGGTCGCCTCGTCGAGGCGGGAGATGCGCGTCGTGTGCGGGGCTTTGAGGACAAACTGCGGGTCTTCTTCGATCTCCGCCGCAATGGAGCGCATCGCCTCGATGAAGTTGTCCAGCTCCGCTTTGCTGGCGCTCTCGGTGGGCTCGATCATCAACGCGCCCGAGACGATGAGCGGGAACGCGGTGGTGTAAGGATGGAATCCGTAGTCAATCAGGCGCTTGGCGATATCCATGGTGCGCACGCCGCGCGCGGCCTGCCGGCGGTCGGAAAAGACGCATTCGTGCATGCATGCCTGATCGTAGGGCAACTCGTAAACATCCTGCAACCGGCTCATCACGTAGTTGGCGTTGAGCACGGCGTCTGCGGTGGTCTGCCGCAGGCCTTCCGGGCCATTGGCTAGGATGTAGGCTAGAGCGCGGACAACCACCCCGAAGTTGCCATAGAACGCCCGCACGCGTCCGATACTCTTCGGCCGGTCGTAGTCCAGGCGGTAGCTTCCCTCAGTGGACTGTTCGATGGTCGGTACCGGCAGATAGGGTTCGAGGGCCCGCTTGACGGCAACCGGGCCGGAGCCGGGCCCCCCGCCGCCGTGCGGTGTGGAAAACGTCTTGTGGAGGTTCAGATGCAGGACATCCACGCCAAAGTCCGCCGGGCGAGCGACACCCACAAGAGCGTTCATGTTCGCCCCGTCCATGTAAACCAGCCCGCCCCTGGCGTGAACCAGGTTGGAGATCTCCCTGATCTGGGTTTCGAAGATGCCCAGCGTATTGGGATTCGTCAGCATCAGCCCCGCGACGTCTTCGGTCAGCGCGCGGTCGAGTTCCGCCAGGTCAACGCAGCCGCGCGCGTTGGACTTGATGTTTCTCACTTCATAGCCTGAGATGGTGGCGCTGGCGGGGTTAGTGCCGTGGGCTGAGTCAGGCACAAGGATATACTTGCGCGGGTTGCCGCGATCGGCCAGGCAAGCGCGGATGAGAAGAATGCCGGTGAGTTCGCCCTGCGCGCCGGCCGCCGGCTGCAGCGAGACGGCGTCCATGCCGGTGATTTCCGCCAGGCACCGTGCAGCCTCGTGCAGGATTCTCAGGCAGCCCTGCGTCAGTGACTCCGGGGTGTAGGGATGATCTGTCGCCAGGCCCTCCAGGCTTGCCACCACCTCGTTGATCCGCGGGTTGTACTTCATGGTGCACGAACCCAGAGGATAGAGGCCTGTGTCCACCCCGTAGTTCCACGTGGAGAGCCGCGTGAAGTGGCGGATAACTTCCAACTCGGATACTTCGGGGAAACCTTCCACATCCGCGCGGTGAAGCCCCTTGCCCAGCAGCTCTTCGGCGCAGACGGCAGGCACGTCGAGGGGAGGGAGTTCGACGCCGGATTTCCCCGGAGAACTCACCTCGAAGATCAAATCCTCGTTGCGCGTGACGTGCGGTCGCGCCTGGCGAATGCGGTTTTCCATGTCTTTGGCGACGCTTGGCGCCTGCCCCGGCTCGCCGGGGAGCGCCGAATGCCGGCGGCGGTCAGCGGCCGCCACCACAGTGTTGGCGACACAATTCCACGGTGCGGTTAATCGCCGCCTTGCTCACGGTCTCGGTGACGCACACCAAGAGGTGATTTGCCAACTCGGGATAGAACTTCCGCAGACTCAATCCGCCAATGACCTTCTCCGTGCGCAGTGCGGCCAGCAATTCCTCCCCCTCGGCGGGGACTTGGACCACAAACTCGTTGAAATAGGGAGCACCAAAAGGTGTGGCCATGCCCGGGACCGTGCACAGTTGCTGCGCGGCGTAATGCGCCTTGGCCAGGTTATGCTCAGCCAGCGCCTTCAAACCTCTTTTCCCCAGCAGGCTGAGGTAAATGGTCGCGGCCAACGCGCAGAGTGATTGGTTGGTGCAAATGTTGGAGGTTGCCTTCTCGCGGCGGATGTGTTGCTCGCGCGTGGCCAGAGTCAGCACGAATCCCCGCCGACCCTTGCTATCACGCGTCTGGCCGACCAGCCGGCCCGGCATCTGCCGCAGGAACTTCTCACGCGTTGCCAAGAAGCCGAGGTAGGGGCCGCCGAAGGCTACCGGAACACCGAACGATTGGGCTTCGCCACAAACGATGTCCGCCTCCGCCGGTGGCCGAACGATGCCGAGCGAAAGCGGTTCCGTAATGGCGACAATCAGCAGCGAGTTACTCCGGTGAGCGATCTCGGCGATTGGAGCGGCGTCCTCGAGCGCCCCGAAGAAATTCGGCGACTGAATCACGACCGCCGCCGTCTCGCGCTCCAGTGCTGCCTGGAGCTGATCGAGATTCACCCGGCCTGAAGCGGCATATCCGATCTCCTCGACCTCCACGCCCTGATGGCGAACGTACGTCCTAAGGACTTGCCGGTACTCGGGATGAAGCGTCCGAGCCACCACCACCCGTTCCCGGCGCGTAATACGCAGCGCCATCAGCACCGCCTCCGTGGCTGCCGTCGAGCCGTCGTAGAGCGAAGCGTTCGCGACTTCCATGCCCGTCAGTTGCGTCATCAGCGTCTGGAACTCGAACATCGCCTGCAAGGTGCCTTGCGCAATCTCGGCTTGGTAGGGCGTGTAGGCGGTGAAAAACTCGCCGCGCGATAGCAGGGCGTCAATGCTCACCGGCCGGTAATGCGCATAGGCGCCGGCGCCGAGCAACGAGACGTATTCGCGGCTACTCTCGCTGGCTGCCTGGCGGAAGAATGCCAGGATCTCCGGCTCCGAGAGTGGTCCGGGAAGATTCAAGCGGCCCCGGAGTCTGAGTTCCTCAGGGATTTGAGCAAAGAGTTCTTCAATCGCTTGGTGGCCCGTGGCCTCGAGCATGGCGGCGCGCTCGGCGGGCGAATTAGGGAGGTAACGCATCAGTGGGCTTTTTCCTGGCGGATGTACGCCTCGTACTCGTCGGCACTCATGAGGCTTTCGGTCTCGCGGCGGTCGGAGAGCCGCACGCGGATCAGCCACGCCTCACCGTGCGGATCGGCGTTGAGCATCTCGGGATTGGCCTGGACCTTGGGGTTGGCGGCCGTGACCTCGCCGTTGACGGGGGAATAGATCTCGGAGACCGCCTTCACGGATTCCACCGTCCCGAAGGATTCACCAGCCGTGACATGGTCGCCGACCTTTGGCAGTTCGACGAAAACGACGTCGCCCAATTCCTTCTGGGCGTATTCCGTGATGCCGATGGTACCGATGGACTCGTCCACGCGGATCCATTCGTGTTCTTTGGTGTAGAGGAACTCTTGAGGATACATGAAAGATGTCACTCCCCTTTGGCACTCAAGTTCCGACCCCGAGGAGACGCTCCGCCGGGCATCTCTACTTAGAACGCTTGTAGAAGGGCAGGAGCACCAGCCGTGCCGGGACCGCCTTGCCGCGGATTTCGATCTGAATCTCCCTTCCCACCTCGGCGCGTTCGGGCGGCACGTAAGCCAACCCGATACTCTTCTTGAGATAGGGCGCGTAGGAACCGCTAGTGACGCGGCCTACCGCCTTGCCGTCCATCAGGACGCTGTAGCCGTCGCGGGCGATGCCGCGCGCGGTCATTTCAAATCCCACCAACTTCTTCCGTGTTCCCTGCTGGCGCTGCTCGACGAGCGGGCCTCGGCCGATGAATTCACCCTTATCCAGCTTGCAGATCCAACCCAGGTTGGCTTCCAGCAGGCTGGTTTCTTCGTCCAGTTCGTGGCTGTAGAGCGGATAAGCGGCCTCCAGCCGGAGCGTGTTGCGCGCGCCGAGCCCTGCTGGGATCAACCCCTTGGGTTTGCCAGCCTCGAGCAATGCGTTCCAAACCCGCTCGGACTCTGCCGGCGCAAAATAGAACTCGAAACCGTCCTCGCCCGTGTAGCCGGTCCGGGCCAGGAGTCCCTCCACGCCGCAACACTTGGCGCGACAGAACCAGTAATAGCGGAGGGCAGAGAGGCCGGCGTCAGTGACGCGAGCCAGAATCTCCGCCGCCTGCGGCCCTTGCAGGGCAAGCTGGGTGTATGCGGAGGAGACGTTGCGTACCTCGGCGTCAAAGGTGTTCTGCTGGACGATCCAAGCGAAGTCTTTGTCGGTGTTCGCCGCATTGACGCAGAGGAAGTAGTGGTCTGCGGCCATGCGGTGCACGATGCAGTCATCCACCGCGCTGCCCGGCGGGTACATCAGGGCGGAATACTGAGCCTGAAAGTCCTTGAGCCGCGAGACGTCGTTGGAAGTCACCCACTGGAGCAGCGCCAGCGCTTCCGGGCCCTGGACCTCGAGCTCGCCCATGTGGCTGACGTCAAAAAGGCCCGCGCGCGTGCGGACTGCCAGGTGCTCCTGCATGATGCCGCTGTATTCGACCGGCATCTCCCAGCCGCCAAATTCCACCAAGCGGGCACCGGCCGCTCTATGCACGGCGTTCAGAGCCGTCCGCTTCAGCTCCACCCCGGCTGGCATGGTCAACAGTGCCCTCGCAGCCAAGAAACACGATTCGAACAAGAGCGGCCAAGCTAGCATAGTCGGCTGGAAAGGGTCAAGGTAACGAGTCCAGGCGGTTGACTGTGCTATATTTCCTTCAGAGGTGGAGAAGCGTCCGTCCCCGACGTGCGACACAGCGAATGCCAACGACCGTGAAACTCGTCTACCAGGTGCGGGGTCAGTTTGCGAGTGTTCGCCGTGACCAAGCGCTTTCCGGGCCGTTTTCGATCCTGGTGAAGGACCTGCAGGCCTTGTCCGCGGCGCGAACGAAGTGAGGACGGCAGGCGCCGGTTTTGAGCGATGAAGGCGGCTGTCACAGAGTTGATTTTGTTTCATAGATGCCAGAGAATGCACCGGAAACCGGAGAGCGCCTTACGAAACAGGAAGGCGAGGCGGTGACCTGATGGTCTGGAAGCAATTTCATTGCATCGTGTGCGATCAACCCGAAGAGCGCTGCACCTGCCACAAGTATTGCGCTCTGTGCCACTCGGACTTCGGGCTTCGCCTCACGGAAGATGGCCAGTATTACTGTGTCGATTGCCGGGAAGCGTGCGACTACAAGACGCAGGATCAGGGATGAGAGCGACCTGGTGAGATTCTGCGCCTGGGTCAGGAGTTAGGAGGCGCGGTCTCCTTATCCCGCGTTGCAGTGGCCCTCCCGGGCAGCGGACGGAGGGGCCTGGGGAGGCAAAGCGGTGGGCGGTGTCGAAGTCACGAAGATTGTGACCAGCAGTGACCCCCGGCTGCTGCAGGTGCTGCGGGGTGTGGTAAGATACCGTGCCCAGGAGGCCGGCTTTGAGGAGTCGGACGCCGAGGGCCTGGCCATGGCTATCGACGAGGCGGCCAGCAACGTGATCCGGCACACTTACGGGAATCGCCATGATGCCAGGCTGGCGCTGGAGATTTGGACTTATCCCGATCGGATGGAATTTGTCCTCGAAGATTCCGGACGCAAGGTTGAGCCTGGGGAAGTTCAACCCCGGCCCTTGGAAGACGTTCGCCCCGGCGGGCTGGGGACTTTTTTCATCAAGTCTTTTGTGGACGAGTGCTCGTACGAGGAGAATTTCCCCGCGGGAAATCGCTTGAAACTGGTCAAGCACTTTGCGCGAAAGGTTTCCGCGAGCGATGAAAGTCCAGATTAGAAAGGCGAACGACGTCACTATCCTCGACTGCAGCGGGGACGTGGACCTGTATTCTTCGCCGCACTTGCGGGAGACCCTGATGAAGGAGATGCACGCGGGGAGTCCCGCGGTACTGGTCAACATGACTGAGGTCGGCTACATCGACAGCTCCGGGATCGCGACTTTAGTCGAGGGGTTGCAGCTTTCCCGGCAGACCAAGACGCGTTTCGGCCTTTTCGGCCTGAAAGGCAATGCGCGTTCGGTGCTGGAACTGGCGCGCCTGCACAAAGTCTTTGCCATATTCAACGATGAGCCGGAAGCCCTGGAAAAGATTTCCTCCACGGAACCCTTCGGCGGGCTCTAAAAAGCCGACAGTGCGGGCTACTCAACACAAGTCATGACAGGCGTCCTGGCCTTTATTGGCCGCAACACCTTGGGGCTGCTCCGCTACGCGAGCGGCCTGTACAACCTCACCGGCAAGACGGCCTACTGGACCTTCGTTGCTCCCTTCCGCGGGCGCGGCCTGAAGTGGGGCAACGCCATCCACCAGATGGTGCTGACGGGCTTCAACGCCCTCCCCATCGTTTCCCTGATTGCCTTCTTCATCGGCATGGTGCTGGCCTTTCAGGGCGCCTACCAACTGGAGAAGTTCGGCGCCGGCTATTTCGTCGCGGCGCTGGTGGGCGTCTCCATGACGCGCGAACTGGGGCCGCTGATTACGGCCATTATCGTGGCCGGGCGGTCGGGCTCGGCCTTTGCGGCCGAGATCGGGACGATGAAGGTCTCCGAGGAGCTGGACGCCTTGGAGGCCATGGGCCTGAACAGCGTCAAGTACCTGGTGGTCCCCAAGTACCTTGCCTTGCTCGCCATGATGCCCTGCCTTACGCTGGTCTCCGACCTGGCGGGCATCTTCGGCGGCGCGGTCTTCGGGATGTACCAGCTGGGCCAGACTTTTTCCATGTACGCCCTGGCTACGCGCGACGCGCTGGTGATGCGGGACATCTCCACAGGGCTGATCAAGAGCCTGGTGTTCGGCTTCATCATCACCAAGGTGGGCTGCTACGAGGGCTTTGCGGTGCGCGGCGGTGCCGAAGGCGTCGGCAAAGCCGCCACCTCGTCGGTAGTCGTTTCCATCTTTCTCATCATCCTGGCGGACCTGTTGTTCACCGCACTTTTCTACTACACAGGTTAGACATGGCAGAGGATTTCACCGGACCCCTGATTCGCATCGTCGACGTGGTCAGCCACTACGGCGAACGCCGCGTCCTGAACCACGTGAACTTGGAAATCCAGGCAGGGGAGACCATGGTGGTGCTGGGCGGCAGCGGCACCGGCAAGTCCACGCTGCTGCGCCACATCATCCGCCTGGAGATACCCACTGCCGGCCACGTGTACCTCAAGAACCACGACGTTTGTCACATGCCGGAGGAGCGCTTCAATCTCCTGCGGCGCAAGATTGGCATGCTGTTTCAGAGCGCGGCGCTGTTTAACTCCATGACCATCGAGGAGAATGTCTCGCTGCCTCTGCGCGAGCTGACGCAACTGGAAGAGTCTACCATCCGGATCATGGCGCGCATCAAGCTGGACCTGGTAGGCTTGAGCGGGGTGGAGAACTACATGCCCGCGGAGTTGAGCGGCGGCATGCGGAAGCGGGCGGGCCTGGCCCGTGCCCTGGCCATGGATCCGGAAATCCTGCTGTTTGACGAGCCCTCGGCGGGGCTCGACCCCGTCACCGCCGCGGGCATCGACAGCTTGATCCTCAAGCTCAAGCTCGCGTTCCCCATGACCATCGTCGTGGTCACCCACGAGATGGCCAGCGCCTTTACTATTGCCGACCGCATCACGGTGATGCACGAGGGCGAAATCATTGCCGTCGGGACCCCGGAAGAAATCCGCACCAGCCCGCTGCCGCGGGTGCAGCAGTTCTTGACCCGCACGCCCGACGAGGAGGCGAAAGACACCCAGGCTTACTTGCGCGCCCTGACGCGTTCCGGGCCCTGAGGGGCCAGCGCGGTCGCGCGGGGGAATCCGGCGGCAAGCGGCGGGGAGCTAGCCGCAACTTCCAGAGTGAGGGTTGACCCATGGCACAAAAAGGTGAAGAGATCAAGGTGGGAGCGTTGGCGGTCGTGGCCACCGTCCTGTTCCTCAGCGCGCTGGCGTTTGTGGGCGGCGTGAATCTGTTGCGCAAGAAGCAAGTGACCTACACCACCTATTTCAAGTTCGCGGGCGGCCTGGAGCCGGGTACCTTCGTCCGCTTTGGCGGGCTGAAGGTCGGCGCGGTGCAATCGGCGGAGATCGATCCGCAGGACTCCACCCGCATCCGCGTGCGACTGCTGGTGGCGGCGGGGACCCCGGTGCGCGTCAATTCCCGCGCGCGCATCTCCACGCTGGGTTTCCTGGGCGAGAACTACGTCGAGATCTCGCCCGGCACGCGCGACGTCGCGCGGCTCGAGCCGAACGGCGAAATCGCGGCACTGGAAATCGTGCAACTGGCGGAGGTCTTCAACAATGTAAACAACATCACCGTTAACGCCAACAAGCTGGTGAACGACATCGACGAGCGGTTCCTGGTGCTGGCCGATAACACGCATCGGCTGCTCGAGAACATGAACAGTCTGGTGGGGCCTGAGAACCGGCAGCGGATCGAATCGGCTCTGGCCAACACCGACGCGCTGCTGGCCGAAACCCGGCCGCGCCTGAAGACCACCCTCGCCAACCTCGACGCCGCCAGCGCCAAGCTCCGCCCCGCCCTCGACAACGCCAACAGCGCCATCACCCAGACCAAAACCCTCGTCGGTAACATGGACTCGGTGGTGGAGGAGAACCGGCAGGAAATCCGCAAGGCCTTGCTCGACTTGCGCGCGGCCCTGACGGAGGCGCAGCGGCTGATGGGCGATGTTCAGGAGACCTTGGACGCCAACCGCGCCAACCTCGATGAGACGCTGGAAAACATCCGCGCCAGCAGCCAAAACCTGAAGCAGTTCACCGATACCATCAAGCAGCGACCCTTCAGCCTCATCCGCATCAAGGCGCAGAAGGACCGCGTGCCGCCACTAGGCAAGTAGGGCAGCATCGTCCGGTGTCGGTCACGAGTTCATTCTCCCGACAGGCTGGTAACCTGTTGATAATAAGCATGTTACTAGCTTCGCCTGGTTTTTGGACGCCCTCTATTTTCAATCATTTCCTCGCTTCGTTTTTGCGCAGTTCGGGTCTCGCCGCAGGAGCCAGGGTGGCTCGCGTGTTTGAAACGGGAGCCCGCCGGGGCGGCCTGTGAGCGCCGAACGCTCACGGCGGCGAGACACCGCCGCTACAGCGGGACACGTTGCGCCGGGCGGAAATACTTCACAAGGGCGTTGAGTCATTGATACCACGAGTGGCGGGCTGAAGCCCGCCGCTACGGAACGCATGACAAAGCTCATAGGTTCCGGCCTGCTCTGGTTTAGAATACCCGCGATGCTGCGGGGCGCTTCGTGCTTCTCTGCGAGACGCCGAACGGCTGCAACCTGGGATTTCCAAGGGTGTTTTGGGCCAGGACTGGCACCGGTGGAAGGCGGGCTTGAAAGCTGAGGAACTGAAACAGATCCTGGACTTTTACAGGCAGCGCTACAAGCAATGACGTGGGGAGGCTGAAGATGCGCGCGAGAATGCTGGCGGCGGGAGTGTGCGTATTCCTGGGGCTCAGCGGGCCGC
>Ga0315288_10002418_pt1 | contig 24218 bp, 17 predicted proteins | sample YL17G11_20_MG_FD_203454 | JGI IMG/M metagenome (GOLD analysis project Ga0315288, IMG submission 203454) | Sediment microbial communities from Yellowstone Lake, YNP, Wyoming, USA - YL17G11_20 | ecosystem: Environmental > Aquatic > Freshwater > Lake > Sediment | place: USA: Wyoming | collected... | reverse complement strand
CACCTTGATGCCTGAAGTGGATGCCGAGGTGTAATTTGCGGTGTGCGTGTATGTGGAACCAGACAGCGTTATTACCTTCGTGCCAGCCACAATCACTGGCACATCATACTGACTTGTCACCACCTGTGCAGCAGATGAACTTTCCAACCCAACTGAATTCGTGTTCGTTTTGACGTAGAACGACATGCCTGAAATCGCTTGCGCTTCGGTGAAGTTGAAGGTGAATGCCACACTGCCATTGCTGACAGCGGGGTTTGGGGTCACCAATACTGCGCCGGTTCCCGCATTGATGACCTGCACGACGGTTGCCATGGGATGAACCGCATAAATGACGCTCACCGAGAACGACTTGGGGGTCGTGTTCAAATTGGTGTACGTAAGGTTGCTGGAAATCACTGCAGGGGGGAATGTGAATGCTTCGCATAAAACCACCGTTGAAAAATCGCTCGCGCGTTTGCTGGCGCTGGTCGCCGCTCTCAGCTTGAACAGCGGTTGGCCAATGCGGCTAACGTCATATGTGATGCTGACTGAAAACTGGTTGGCCGTCGCTGGCGTCAAGTCTTGCACTTTGGAATAGGTGGAAGTGCCGGAATTGTATGCGTGCACTTCAACCACGTTCGCATCCGAACTGAAGGTTGCGCTGTAAGTGCAGGTGCTTCCCGACAAGGTAATCGTCTTCGTTCCTCCCACCAGGACTGGTGCGGCGTATTGCGGGTAGTTGGTGTACACATTGGACAGCGTCAGTGACGGGCTCCGCAATTTGCTCGTAGAATTGAGCGCGTACACATTGATCGTTCCTCCCGCATCAGGATAATACTCCAGTGTGACCACCTTCTCGGTCGTTCCGGCAACATCGTGAAGGCTTCCATAAATGTCATTGACGTATATCTTCTGCACACCCAATTCAAAGTTGAAGCGCAACACCTGCGATATTTTGCCCGTCGCTTCATTCCATGTGGTTGCTGCATACGGGGTTTGCACGGTGGGCGCGGCATACGTGTAGCTGGAAAGCGCCAGCTTAGGTATGGTCAATGCATTGACCGGCGCCAAACGGAGGCTTGTTTCCTGACCGGTCACCACAATTGCAGTGGCATTGCTGTTGTAATCCTCGATGCTGCTGGATTCGATGCTGAACGTGTAAACGCGATTGGTGAATGCGCTAGAGCTGGTCGTGAATTCCACCCCTCGGCTGGTGTATTTCATGGTTGTTTGCAGAGAATCAAACAGCACGGCAGCAACCTGTCTAATCGCGGTGATTTGATGATTTCCGTCAATCGCAAATGCAAGCGAGGGCGATGAACCTGGATTAATCACTGGGTCGGCGAGATGGTTAATCTTGTAGTTGATGGACCCATTCGGATTGACAAACCCATTTTTCACGTAGAGCTCATCCAAATCCCGGGTCGTCTTAACCATGTCGGTTGTCACGACGGCATTGATTGCGGTACTGGATGTGAGCGAGTTCACTTCGGATTGCAATGTTCCGAATGACGTGCTCAGGCCCGAAATCACGGATTGCAGCGACGTGGTCGTTGACACGCTCACCTTTAGGCCAGCCGCGTCAGCCAGTTGCGACAGGCTGAATTGCGTTGCGCAGGACGTTGCAGCAGCGCTGATGGAGGAAACCGTGGACGCATCCCCTTTGGCATTTGTCATGCTCACAATCACGGTGCCAATGTCTGGTTGCAAATTAATTGCACTTGCGATTTTGCCGAGGGTGTCCAACGCGCTTATGGTGCTAAGGCCCATTATGCCAGCAACGGATGCATCCACCTCGGTGAGATTGGCCAGTGTTGACAGCTGGGTGCCGTTGCTCAGGGACGTGAATGCATTGCCCAACGATGTGTCAGCGCCAGTCAGCGTGGTCGCCAGCGTGCTCAATGAAGACGACAGCGATGAAATCTCGCGGATTCGAGTCGATGTGGCAGCACTGATCGCCGATGACAACGACCCAGAAAAGGACACTTGGGTTGACACGAATCCCACTATGCTGTTGGACAGGGACACTATTTGACTGCTGCGCGCCGACGTGTTGGAAGCATTGGTGGATAACAGCGACGCATCCACGGTCTGGAGCGACAGCGTCGAAGAGGACAGCGCGCCCGACAGGGACACTATTTGACTGCTGCGTGCTGCCGTGTTGGACGCATTGATGGACAACAGCGACGCATCCACGGTCTGGAGCGACAGCGTCGAAGAGGACAGCGCGCCCGACAGGGACACTATTTGACTGCTGCGTGCTGCCGTGTTGGACGCATTGGTGGACAACAGCGACGCATCCACTGTCTGGAGCGACAGCGTCGAAGAGGACAGCGCGCTTGACAGGGACGCCATTTGACTGCTGCGCGCATTTGCATTGGAGGTGAGGGCCGCATCCGTGTTTGAAATCGTGGAATACATCGACGGTCCGGTGGTCAATGCATTTGCAATTTCAAACAGGGTGTCCAGTGCGGAGGGTGCGCCGTTCACCAGCGAATTGACTGCATTTATGATTTGGACACTTCGGTTTACAATTTCGGTGCTCAATCGGGTTGAATTGGACACATTGACCGATGTCAGGGACGACATGTTCCCGAACAATGCGTTCGACAGCGATGCCACGTTGGTGATGCGGTCCGACACCGCAGTCGACTGGGTGTTTGATAGCGCTGTGCTCACCGACTGCAGCGATGACACTGATGCAGATGCATGCGTGGAAAGCGATGTTATCGCGCTGCTGCGCGCACTGGAGGCGTTAAAAATCGCACTTGAAATCGAGGTGTTTGCTGTCAACTGCGATGCCAACATGCTTGCCACTCCGGCTGACAATGAATTCACCGCAGAGATGCGGGCGCTCTGAGCGGTTCCTGGAAGTTCAATCTGCACAACACCGAAGCTATAAGGAACGGCATAGCCCTTCATTGTGGTGTATGCGGCTCCAGCAACGTCAAAACTCAATCTTACATTGATGCCTCTATTGAAAACAAATTGTTGTTTGAGGGTCGAATTCCGAGGAACAAATGCAGATTTAAACACACCCCAATAGTCAAATGGGACAGTGTAATATGCTGAATTGGGGGATGTTCCCAATATGGTATTAGAACCGTCAAGCAGATTCATGCAAAACTGGGCACCGGCACTTGACCAAGCACGTAGTTGTGAGGCGCTCATGGTGGTGACAACATAATTGCTGCTATTAGTAAATGACGGAGACGGAGATATGGGCGCAATGTAATTTCCTGTACCAATACTTAGCAAACCACTGTCGCCGAATGAACCAGTCGTGGAATAAATCTGCGTCTCCACTGCCGACGTCTCCTTGGATGTCACCGTGAATGTCACATTCGACCCACTCACCCCCGTCACGGTACCCCTCAAATAATCCGTGGCGGAATATATAATGGTTATTTTATCATTGGTTGCAAATGTGCCGCTCCCCATCACACACGTCAGTGACTCTCCCACATTTATGCCCAGCAGGTTGAACACCGTGCTCGTCCTACCATCCTGGTTCAAACCGCCACCTGATATTTGCGGCAAAATCGTGCTTTTGACCGCCTGCAGCGCTGAAACATGAGAGGTCCTCGCGGTGGTCAACGAGGTCACTTCGGACGCCCGGTTCGACGTGTGGGAACCCAGTGCGTTTAAAAATGCGTTGTCCATCGTCTGCAGTGAGGGCACGGCACTGGACAACATCACCGAGACCGACGACACCGCTCCGCTCCGCCCAGTGGAAGCCGACACGATGCCAGAAGACAGCGACGCATCGGTGGATTGCAATGTCGCCCCGCCATTGACCAATGCGGTCGATATCGACCCCACATCAAGGTTGCGCCTCGAAACAGCGCTTGCAATCCCGCTTGATATTGAAATGTCATTGGCCTGCCGCTCCGACACCAAAGTCGACAGTGTGGAAGACAGTGAACTAATTTGACTGTTGCGTGCCGTTGACCCCGACCCAATTCCAGCGGCTATGGATGCATCGACCGTTTGCAGCGACACAGTCGCGCTGGACAATGAGGAAGACAGTGAACCAATTTGGCTGCCGCGTGCCGTTGACCCCGACCCAATTCCAGCGGCTATGGATGCATCCACCGTTTGCAGCGACACGGTCGCGGTGGACAATGAGCTGGAAAGTGACACAATTTGGCTGGTTCGCAGAAGCGTGTCTATCGCAGTGGACTGCGCAATGTTTGACTGAGACTGGGAAACATGCAGCCCAAAATTGGGGTCTCCGCCAATCGCGCTTGCAATTTTATTGAGCGTATTCATCGTGGAAGTCAACGACGCCGTGTTGCCATCTATTAATGAAATTTTGGAATCAACATACGATTGCGTGGCCAACCCCACAGTATTGTATTTGGGTTGCACCGTGTAATTCCATTGTCCAGACACGGACACGTTTCCGCTGAATGACGCCGCCCCCCCAGCAACCAGATTCGCAATGCTGGCAGAAACCAGCGTCCCCGTTGTCACGTTTTCAGTGGTCACAGTTGCATTAATAATGGTTGCATTTGAAATCACGGCATTTGGAATGGTGGTGACACCAGTCATTGTGGGATTGGCCTTGGTCACCTTAAGCGTGTTCAACACAGTGTCCGCCGCCGTGCGCCCGGCCTTGTTCTTGCTTAAAACCCGAGTTGAATCCACCACCCCTCCCAGCAAATCTGAATTGGTCTCGTTTTCAAAAATGATTTCATCTATCAGCATATTGGAAAATGCTTGGTCGCCAACATGCAAAACGCTAGACGGTATGGTCAAAACCCCGGTTATTTTGACACTGTTGAATGCGTTGGCACCAATTCGCACAATATTACTGGTCAGCGCAAGTGGTCCCTCTGTGAACGGGTTTTGATTGGCACTGTGGTTGAATGCATTGTCTGCAATTTCAACAATGGCGTGTGCATTGTCCGACACCCCGAACCCATTGTATGGTGCAGTTGGGCCTGCATACACCAATTTGATTGGCGGAAATGCACCCCAGTTCGTATTGGATGCATTGTATTTGCCTGGATTTACGCCCACAATTTTCAGGGTTCTATTAGTACTTGATGCAATGGCATAGGCAAAATTTTCATCAACGCATGCGACTGACATTGTTTTGTGTGTTTGCCTTATACCATAAAAATATATAAAAATACATAAAAATATTTGCATGACACGCGCATCCGCGCATCAATCAATTGTACAGCACCTGCAGTTCCAATGCAATGGAATAATCATTGCCGTTCAGATGAATCACGTTGCCGAATTTGTCCAGCAGCCGAATCGTCAGCTTCTCCAGGCGCACCGGTCCCAGATACTCGCGCATCTTGAATATCATGTCGCCTGCATTGTCGTTGATTATCGTCAGCTGTCCGCTGCTCACGGTGATTCTCCCCAGAATGTTAAATCCTAAATATGAATCCCCCGTTTGCGCAATGATGCTATTCGTGATGAAATTCTTGTTGTAATCATCCACATCCACATACAAGTAATTCCAAATGGAACTGCCATACGAGGACTCGCTCTCTAAATATGCGTGATACGTTAAAACCGGCACCTGGCTGATTAAGTCCGTTCGCTCATTTTCCCATGTGCGACGATATATGAGCTGCTTGAATCCCATCATCCACCCCGCGGTCTTGCTGATGGTTTTGATGTTCGCGTTGTAATACTCCTTTTCGTGCTCATCCTTAATTCGCTGGATGTCGCATTCGTCGTAAATGCACCCGTTGTTCAAATACTTGTTGTATTTGTTCACGTCGTCAAATATCACCACGTATGCCAGGTCCGGGCTGTTTTCGCACGTCAGCGTCGCGTGAATGACCTGCAGCATGGTTTTGCTGGTGTAAGGGTTGATTGACAACTGGAAAAATTCCATGCCGTTTTCGGTGTTTTTAAACAGGTTGTTCATGCACTCCATGAATTCATCGCTCATGTAGTTGCCGTCCGGAATCACGATTTCATTTGTGTAGACTTCGGCGGCGTCGTAGGGGGGCACATTCAGCCCCGTAATCATGACAGTGAACCGGTTGCTTTTGGTGGCTTCCGAAAAGGCGTACCACATGTTCGGAATTTGAATCGACGCGATTTTCATGGAGACCACGTTCTCCACGGGATACGGCAGCACCCACGAGGCGTTGGTCGAGCTGGATGCGTTGTAGTTCACTCGAAACAGCGTGTCCATGGACAGTAATCGCTTAATCACCCGGCGCTCAATCGGGTTGATTATCCCCGTCGGAAATTTGTAATTGTATGCATTGATGACGGGCGCAATGTTGCGCTTGGCATAACCGCCATCGTTCACTTCCGACTCGCGGTTAAAAACGTCCGAATTGGAAGGCGGCGTGGAGTAGTTGATGTTCAGCGTGTTGTTTGCGGATGTGAACGGCGGTTCATTCGAATTGTAGTTGCTGTTTTGAGAGATAATGGTTTTATTGTAGGGTTTAATTCGGTCCTGAATAAATTGCCCTATTTTCTCTCTGCATTGATGAATGAATTTGGGTGCATCGGGATAATCCGCCAGCGCCGTCATCAGGCTGGACGCGCAGGCATCCGCTTCCCGGACAGTGCAGCTGGCGCTGTCCAGCTTGAACATGTCCATAATTTCATATACGGTGTAATTCCCAATATCAAAATCAATTGATGTGGTCGTCGTCATCTGGATGGTCCGTGTGTCTGTGTGTAATATAAATACGCTACATTTATATTAACATTAAATAACCTGAATACTACTGTATTGCATTTGTGCGTTGCATTTGTGCGTTGCATTTGTGCGTTGCATTTGTGCGTTTTGCGGTCTTCAATGATGCGGTGTCGGGGTCGCACACACCTCCGGCTGCATGCTCAAATTCAACTCGTTAATGATTTCGGCCAGCTGTTCCGCGTTGAAGGCTCCGTTCTTCGGAAAACCGTAACGCTTGATGTACACATCATATTCGGGACGCAACTTGATCTTCGAAGTGCTCACCTTCTGTTCGGGGAAAATGGTAAACGTTTTCTTGGTCAGCGTTTCCAAATACTCTTTCAATAACTGCACATTATACAATATCGAATTTTCGGCTTTGAGTTTCTTAATCTCGCGTTGCAGAATCACCAATTCTTTGCCGACGTTCACCTCCACAATGAGCAGCGTGGTCAAGCAGTAATTCAGGTAGTTCAGCAGGCGGACGTAAAGCGGATGTGTGTTGGTTTTCAGGGCATACAGTTTCACGGCCAGCGTGTTGAATGTCTCCAAATCGAAGTTGTCAATCAGGTTCTGGAAATCACCGAGACCCAGCTGATTCATGAAATTGTTCAGCTCGCGAAACGGCTGGCTGCGCACCAATCGCGCCAAACCGTCCATCTGTCCCGAAAACACGCTCAGTGGTCCCGTCGTGCTTCCCGCATTGCTTGAAAACGCGGTTTTGGTGGAGACCATGTGGTTGTTTTTTGCGCGTTGTTAGATTATGTTCATAAATTATCATAAATCATTAGGTTAAATATGCATTTAAAAATGTGGTTTCATGTATTATTCATCGGATATCGGACATTCGCAACTGATGATTCCCAAGCTGCTCTTTCAAACGAATGAATGCATTTTGCCCAAGCACGTGGAGTGCTTGCTAAAGGAGCGCGCGCCAGGGTGGGACCACCGTTTTTTCACATACGAAGACATCATTGCGTATTTTGCGGCGCTGCAAGAGGATGACCCCGACTGCAAACCGCTGCACGAAGCAATATGCGAGGCGCATGCAATTGTTCGGACCCCTGTGACGTCGACGCCCGACCAAACAATAGAAAGCTCATCCTCATCCGCATCCGCATCCAGCGAAAGCCTACCCAAAAGCACCGCCACCACTACCACCAATGCAACCCTAAAACTGGCCGACCTTCTCCAACTGCACGAGGTGTTCATTTACTATTATATGTACAAGCACGGCGGCGCATACATGGACACCGGCGTAATTGTGCATGAGGACCACACCCTCTCGGAAATTGTGGAGGAGCAGCATCGGCTCATTGCAATTGAATCCTGCTTGACTCCCGTCATTTTCACGGGCTTCATGGCCTCCACTCCAGGACATCCCGTGCTTCGCAAGGTCATCCAGCACATTTGCAGCTTCATCTCGGATTTTCGTGAGTGCTGCAACAGCAACACCAAGTTCGATGTTTCGAAAATCAAAACTGGCTCAATCATGTGCGCAGCATGCAAGGAAATCATTGATGCTGATGCTGGTTCTGGCAGCGTCAAACTGCTCAGCGAAATCATCCCCCCCAATGAATCCCGTGCCACCATTTATGACAAGGAGAGCAACAGCAGCAAGGACAAGGACAAGGACGGCGACGCACCAGTGTTCCCCCTGTTTTATCACTACTTCGTGGACAAAATTGTTCGGGTCCTCCCCATGGTTCCGGTTCCCCATGACCGCGAGACAATTGCACTGAAGGACATTAAAATCGGCATCAGCGCGGCGGTGCCGTCCCACATGTTCAATAACGGCATCCACCAAAACACGCTGTATTTCTACGACGTCCTGAAGCACATCGGATACACGCCGTACCTCATTGTCACCAACTCGGACTACCTGAAATTCAAAAAGAGCCCACCCGACGGCTGGAACAGTTCGCATTACGAAAATGTTATAAGCTTTTCTCAAATTTACACCGTTGGGTTTCGCGCGGTTGTCACGTTCGGCGTCCAAATCTCTCACCTCGTGTTGCAGCAACTGCACTACATGGGGGTAAAACTCGTGTCATACGTGTGCGGCAATGAATACCTCATCAATTCAGAAGCCATCATTTACGGCCACGGCGAATCGGGCTCCTTCGAGCAGGACAAAACCAACCCGCGCAAGTCGCTGTTTGACGAGGTGTGGCTCATCCCGCAAATGATGGAGCTGAACGAGTGCTACAAACGCACGCTGTCCCGCTGCGCCAAGGTCATTGAAGCGCCGTTCATCTGGTCGCCCAAGGGCATTGAAACCATCGCCGAAAAGGAGGGCGCCACGCTGAACGACTTCATTTACACGAATGCAAAAAAAGAGTTGAACAAATGCAAACGGCTGGCGACCTTCGACCCCAACATTAGCATCATGAAGTGGTTCCTGCCGTCGTTCGTGCTGTGCGAGCGCGCCTACCAGCTGTCGCCGCACCTTGTGGACCGCATTTACATCACCAACGCGTTTCGAGAGAAAATCGGCGACACCCTGAACGCCAAAAAAATCGAGAACACGGTGCGATACACCGACCTGTTTTTGGACAAGCGCGTGTTTTTCGAAAAGCGCTTCATCACGTTTGAATTCATGAAGACGCATGCCGATGTCGCCGTGTTTCACCAGTGGGGCAACCCGCTCAACTACATCTACCTGGAAATGGCGTGGCTCGGATACCCCTTCGTGCACAACGCGCACCTGTGCGCCGACCTCGGCTACTACTATGAGGGCTACAATCTGGAACAGGGTGCCGAGGTGCTCCTTGGTGCCATCATGAAGCACGACTCGGTCGCCCGCGAATACCTGCGCATCAACCGCGAGCGCGTGGACCGCTACCTGCCCACCAATGCGACCCTGCAACAAAAATACAAGAAAATGTTCGACGACCTGTTTTACCAGCCATGATTCTTGCGCATTTTTCGCGTGATTCTAGTTCTCTTGCCACCTCGGAACATGGCCTTGGGACTGGAACTGGGTCTGGGACTGGACGCGCTTCTGGGACTGGACGCGCTTCTGGGACTGGGTCTGGACTTGGGACTGGGTCTGGAACTGGATCTAGACGCGCTTCTGGAAACACGTCGCAACAAGCAAAAACGTCCAATCGAAGACACTTTTATTGCATGGGGTTCAACGTACCTTAGTTTGTTGGTGCGTCTAAACAGCGTGCTCAACCGGCTTGGACGTTTTTTGACGCAGTCAATCGCAAGCAGGTTGGTTTCCGGATTATAGGACCTAATTATTCCGCCTTTAACATCATTCGAAGATGTTTTCACCAGAGCGGTTTTATCATCCGCGTCACGGTACACAGTAAATGAAACACTGCATTTGGGATTATTCAACAAATCCGAAAGATAAACGTCTTTGAAATTCGTTGCAGGAGTCGCTTCCCCTTCCAATGCAACTCCTCTGGATGACCTGTAATAATGTTGTGGGTCTATGCCCGTGTAATAATTTTGGGTACGTAAAATGGTTTCGTTCATTTTATACATTGACATGATAAAAAAAAATATGACGCACGAAACCCGCGATTACATTACATGACATACGGAATGTAATAGTTTTCAGACTCGGAATGTGTTTTCATGAGCGCCTGGTGTTTCTTCTCTTGCCATTTTTGTTTCTGTTGCATGAGTTGTTTGTCCTTCATCTGTTTCATTTGCGGTTGTTGTGGGTCTCCGCAGCATCCGCAATGGTCTTCATTCGCTTGGTCTATTTTTGAATTCACGGTTTTGGGGTCGTAGTGCAGTTGCCACCTTCCTAGTTTGGGTGTCGATTTGTTCTTGGGCAAATTGAGAACTCTTCTGATGAAATTCATTGTTGATTGTGGTTTGCGGATTGCGGATTGCGGATTGCGGATTGCGGATTGCGGATTCTTACATCATGTGCTTTGGCCCAATTCAATGTTCAATTTTTAAATCAATGTTAAATTTATAAAAATTGATTTAAAATATGATGCATCATGTGATTGTCATGCATGGATAGAATAATGTACTCCGAGATTTTCAACGGCGACTATGCCATTCGAGTGGGCGCAAACCAGGCCGAGAATGACGCGCTCATCAAAAGGGCACCGCAGCACGCCATGTGGTTCCATTTGAAGGACTTCCCCAGCCCGCACGCCGTCGTTGTGAACACGGCAAATGCGGGCGTAATTGATGCCGAAGTGATCCGACGTGCCGCCATGCTGGTTAAACATCGCGCGGCAGTAAACATTCGCGGACTGCGCAGCGTGGGCGTCAATTACTTGCCAATGAAACACGTGCAACGCACCGAAACCCCCGGTAAGGTCATCATGACCAAAGCCGCCAAATGCATCCAGATTTGAATGATATGTTTTCATGATTTATTCATTATTATTCATTATTATTTGCATTTTCTCTCACTTTACAAAATCAAAAGAGATGAAACTTGGCAACGGATACATGCATGTTTAAACTGGCGGCAAATTTATCTCAAGAGCATCGAATCCCAAATGACCAATAAGTGTGTCATCAGACACCCAGAATTGGGGATCACGTAGATGTGGATATGGTTTCATTTTTGTCGAAGCTGGAAGTTCATACCCGGGTTCATATCGTTTACGAATGTATTCTGAAATGGCAATTTTTAAGTCAGCTATGGTTTTGTCAGTGGCAATTTCGAAATGTTTCCCTGATAAATAGTCTTTGTGGTTGGTCCCACTCTTCCAGTGCCCCCACACCGCAATTCTCTTTTCAGGCTTAGATGCAGATGCAGATGCGGCCGACGACATCATCCCGCCTTTCCGCTTATGCGTGCGTCTTCGGTGTCGGGTTGAACGCCGCCTAAAGTGGCGTTTGCCTTTGCTTCCACTTCGTTTTGAAAACATGGTTATGCACTATACATATACAATAATTTTAGGGTTCTTAGAATTCAGATTAGAGAGAAATTCATGAAAATAATAATATCATCGCATATCATACATATCATACATAAACAATGGTAAAAAAAAGTCGTCGCGGTAAGTCCAAGACATGTAGTGCAAGACACACAAGAAAACGCCAACGGTTCGGCGGAGGAGTTGAAACTGCGAAGATATATTTTCACAAAAACATAAAAAAACAGTATCCCAACATTGCTTCACCAAAGGCTTCACCAAAGGCTTCACCAAAGGCTTCACCAAAGGCTTCACCAAAGGCTTCACCAAAGGCTTCACCAAAGGCTTCACCAAAGGCTTCACCAAAGGCTTCACCAAAGGCTTCCCCAAAAGCTTCGCCAAAGAATTAGTTCCAGCCATACACAGTTCCATCACAACCCAATGAACAGGGGGGTCTACGCAGTGGACGCATGTCCCCCCGAGGAGGGGTTTGGGGAACTACGTTCCCCAATACAGTAATAATAGTCGGAAATGACCGTCTTGGCCTTGACGCATCGGCTCATTTTTGCGGCGCACACGCCTTCTGACAAGGCAGCATTTGCAATCGTGGGCCATGAACCCAGTAGCTGGTGCGTGGTCGCCTCCCGTTTTTCCACTTTTTTGCCCGTTGTTGCAATAACGATGGGGTTCTTGCCGTTGCCATTGGTGTTGGTTGCATTCGTTAATGCATAGTAGTCCTCGCGCAATGACACGCCATAGTACCCTTCATTGTTTCCCTGTTCGGTCCACACGGTCGCTTTCAGCGCATGCGGCGATGCATTCAAATACGCCTTCAAATCCTTCATGTCTGTCTATGCAATATGCTTTTAAAATCGCAATGCATTATTTGTAAAAGCAAATATTTGGGCGGAGTATGAAATGCGCCTTTATATTTTGAAAACGGGGTTTATACAATCTTGCTCCTCCGTTCGGCGGAGCAAGATCATAATGACTTATTCAAAGTGAATATCTTGCTTCACCCAAATATGAAGCAAGATTGTGAATACTTTTTCAACAAAAGTGCTTTTGTCGCAACAAAAGCAAATCTTTTCACCATTTGCTCTTTTTCACGTTGATTTTGGGCCCCTTTTTTGCAGCGTTCTTCGGGTCATATGTCTCCTCTTCATCATCCGAGTGCAAGTCTTTCGAGATTTCCCAGAACTCCTTAGACCCCAGCTTGAACGGCCCGTGCTGTTGCGCCTTGTACCAGAAGATTTGCTCCTGCAGTTTGTTGGATTTTGCATTGTTATTGATGACCAAGCACTCAAAATTCTCGGTGCACTGGTCCATCACCTGACAGAAGCTCTCAAACGTGGGGAACATGCCCGCGTAGTTCTCGTAGATGCGTTTGCGATTGGCAATGTAGGGTTCGCGCAGGATAAACACGTAATCAATGTTCGTGCGCAAATTGGGCGGAATACCGAGAGGATATTGCATTGTGATGACTAACATTATCTTCCAGTGGCGCCCGTTCATGAAGAGGAGGCGCATCATGATGTCCTTGGTCCATTTGTTGTCGTAGAGGCAGTCATCGAGGACGACGAAGGTGCGGGGGTCGATGGTGGAGCGTTTGTAGGTTTCAACCTCTTTTTTCATTTGTTTGAGGACGGCCTTTTGGCGTTTGAGGATGTTTTCGATGATGGCGGTGTTGTATGCATCATGGATGAAGAGCTTGGGGACGTGGGCGGCGAAGAAGCCGTTGCCGGCTTCGGTTCCGGAGATGACGGTGCCGATGGGAATGTCCTGGTGGTGGAACATGAGGTCCTGGACGAGGAAACTTTTGCCGGTGTCACGGCGGCCGATGAGGACGATGACGGGGCCCTTGTTTTCATCGGGCCTAAAGCTGATGGAGCGCATGTCAAACTTGGAGAGTTCCAGGTTCATTGTTTAAAGGGGAATGAGTGTTGGCACTTATTACACTACAAATAAATAATATTACCAAATATTAAACGCATCCTCCATCATCCATCCTCCATCATCCATCATCCATGATGAATGAATTGAATTGGAACAATTGGCTCCAACATTTTTACTACGGTGCACTATATGCCTGGTATGCATTGTATGCGATAGCGCTGCTGGGCATTGCGACCGTGGCTCCGACGTATCTCAACACGCTGAATGCGGTGTTGAAGTATTTCATAATCGCATTTTTGCTGGTGCGGTTCAATCCGTGGAATAAGTCGGACAAATTCACTGCATTTGACCGGACGATTGTGTTTAGCGCGGCGTTCTTTTTGCTGGCATCCACTGCCATCACGTCAGTCGTGCAATCGTGGTTGCCCCTTCATGCGACCAAAATATTAAAATAAAGTATTATCCACATGCATAATAACAATACAGCATGAAGTTGCTAACAAATGGCACCGACTACACGAATGCAATCAACATTTCTCTCAATTTGCAGGGGGGAGAATACGACAAATCGGTCATTTTTCATTGTTACTGGAATGGCGCATTGAATGAAAAACACTTGTATTCGATTTTATCCTGTTATTATTTCAATGTGCACCAGAACAAGCACAAAATCATACTGTGGTTGGAAAACAACGTGCCCAATCAATACAACATCGAAATCGCAAAGTATGCTGAAATTCGGCAGTTTTCGTTCGTGGGTGAAATAATGAATGCACGGTTCATAAAAACCAAGTTTTATTTCAAGAGAGAATTGCCTTATTATTCGGATGTAGTTAGAATGTTTTTATTGTACAACTATGGTGGCGCATGGTTTGATTTAGATTGTTTCATTTTGCGAAGTTTTGACCCCATTTTTTGCAATTTTGGGAATGAAATATGCGTTTATCAGTGGGAAGCCCAAAATTATCCAAACAATGCGATATTTGTGTCATTGGAACCGCGGTCTGAAAAAATGAGGAAAAACATTGAGTTCATAATTCAGCGCAAGCGTGGTTGGGGGTTTCAAGAAGCCGAATTGACGTATGATTTGCCGTTGAACATGCTGGTTCTACCCTGTGCCTGGTTTGATGCGGACTGGGTGAAAAATCCATACAACATTGGAACCGACCGATTTTTCGAACACACGGATAAACAATATGATTTCAATAATTTTTTCCAAGGGAGTTTTTGTTATCACTGGCACAACAGCTGGAACAAAAAAATAGACGGCAACAGCATCATTGCTCAATTGGTTAGAATAATTCAAAGCAAATTGCAATAATGCATTTGCACAATTTCAAATGTAATGCGCATTATTATTTCATTAATAAATAATAATGTAATTATTGTATAGTGGCATCATCTTATAAAAATGAAAGACCCTCATGCAAATCATGCAAATCATGCAAATCATGCAAATGCCAAAACGCTGGATGATTTAGAGCAAGAGCTGGTGAGGCAGGCGGTTGAAACCATAGAGGCGCGCATTGGTGCCAAAAAAACGAACGACCCCAAAATGAAGGACATCATTGCCATTGTTGAGCGTTTCATAAAGAAGCGCGAGCTGGTGTGCTACGGGGGGACGGCTATCAACAACATTTTGCCGGAGGAGGCGCAGTTCTACGACAAAAAGACGGAGATACCCGATTACGATTTCTATTCGCCCGATGCGTTGGAGCACGCGAAGGACCTGGCCGACGAGTTTTACGAGAACGGGTTTTCGGAGGTGGAGGCCAAGTCGGGCATGCATCACGGCACGTACAAGGTGTTCGTGAATTTCGTGGGAATTGCGGACATCACGCAGCTGGACCCGACGCTGTTCAAGAACATCCGGGCAGAAGCGATTAAAGTGGACGGCATCCTGTATGCGCCGCCGAACCTGTTGCGGATGGGCATGTATTTGGAGCTGTCGCGCCCGGAGGGGGACGTGTCGCGTTGGGAAAAGGTGAGCAAGCGGCTGGCCATATTAAACAAGCACCATCCGATGAAGGCCGCGGGCTGCACGCCGGATAAATTGATGATACCGTTTCAAACGCCGAAGTATTTGAAACATCATGGACACGGACATAATGCACGCAGTGGACCCAACGGACGCAGTGCACGCATGCACATGGATAGGAGTGCCACTGCAGATGAGATTGATGCTGCACCCCGGTCGCATGAAGACAGCGAAGATGTGCGCATGTTTCGCACGGTGCGCAATGTGTTCATCGACGAAGACCTGGTGTTTTTCGGGGGGTATGCTATTTCGCAGTATGCGCGCCACTTGCCAAAATCGGAGAAAGCGCTGTTTGCGCAAATTCCGCACTTCGATGTGCTCTCCATGAACCCGGAGGCCAGCGCTAGCAAGGTCAAAGAACGCCTGGAAGACAACGATTTTAGGAATGTGGTGGTGACCAAGCACTCGGGCATCGGCGAGATTGTGCCGGAGCATTACGACATTGCGGTGGGAAAACAGCAGGTGGCCTTCATTTACAAACCGGTGGCGTGCCACAGCTACAACGTGATTCAAGTGGGCAAAAAGCCGGTGCGCATTGCCAGCACGGACACCATGCTGAGTCTGTATTTGGCCATGATTTATTCGGACAAGCCGTATTATGACGCAGCGCGCATTCTGTGCATGTGCAAGCACTTGTATGACATTCAGCAGCGCAACCGGCTGAAACAAACGGGGCTGTTGCGGCGCTTCGGCATCACGTGCTATGGCAAGCAGGAGACACTGGACGACATTAAAGCCGAAAAGGCCTCCAAATATCAAGAACTGAAACGGGACGACCCCGAATACGAGGAATGGTTTTTGAAGTATTCGCCGATGGAGTATTTTGAGCACACGTACAATATTAAAAAACACAAGCTGACTGTGAAACGGTCACCCAATGCGAAAGGTTCTGCAAAGAGTCCTGGGAAGAGTCCTGGGAAGAGTCCTGGGAAGAGTCCTGGGAAGAGTCCTGGGAAGAGTCCTGGGAAGAGTCCTGGGAAGAGTCCTGGGAACAGCCATTTGTCCAGCAGCCCAAGAAAGACGAAGAAGACGAAGAAGACAAAGAAGGCGAAGAAGACGAAGAAAAACTTGATAAACAATTTTTTCAAAATAATAACTTAACCACATTAAATCATTTAAACATCAATTTGAATGAATTCATATAACAAATGGACGAACCATTGGTCATAACGTATTGCAACAAGTATAAAACAGAAAATTTTGAGAACACGCGCCGGTTTGTGGAGACATTGAATGCTAACGAATGGGACTATGTTGTGTTGGGGGACGGTGACGTGTGGGAACATTTCATAACCAAAATGAAAGCATTCAAAGCGCATTTAGAAACGCTGGACCCAAATAAAATTGTTGTGGCGTCGGATGCGCACGACGTGTATTGTTTAAGACACTCGCATTATTTCGTGGAAGAGTTCAAGGCGCTGCAGAAACCCATGGTCGCAAGCATGGAACTGTTTGCCGAGGGGTGCGTTAATTACAATCCCAATAAAACGTATTTCCAGGTTGCATGGCTCGGTCCATATTTTGAGCATCACGGCATGCACGTTAAGCACAATGACCACTGCAGGAAATACATAAACAGCGGATTATTGTGCGGATACGCAAAAGACTTGCTTGCCCTGTACAAATGGGGCATTGACAACAATTTTACAGATGACCAAATGGCAGTGGGTGCGTACACCAATGCGTTCCCTGACCAAATGCATTTGGACATGAATGCCGAATTATTGCACACCTGCACATCCGGCGTAAATTTTGGATTGCACACGCAGGCGCAATTGACAGACAGCCCATCATTCGGCGAACTGTTTGGACAGTCTGCATATTTTGTGCACATTCCTGGGTTCAATTGCGGAGGAGGTCAGCCCTTGTTGTACAACACGGTGTATGACGTGTTGCAAAAATACAACGTCAAAACCGCAACCGAAATATATCCAGCGTATAACTTTATTAAATTTAAAAAATATCATGATAATTATAAATAGCAATTCGAAATGCAAACTTACATGAAATGGGGGTTATTCGTCATGTTGATTTACTGCATTGCGCGGTACAATTACAAGCATGCAGCATATGAAGAAGGCTACCCGAAGAAGGAAGGCTATGAAAACTGGTCGGCGTGCGTGGAGCAAGGCTATCCGAAAGGCTGGTGCCTGTTTACGCCGGACCCGATGCTGCCGGCCCCCGGATACTGCAACTGCGGCGGCAATCATTACGGCAGTTATCACGTGGATGGCAAATGCAATTGCTACTTGTACAATCCGCAGCTGACGCCCATGTATGTGGACAACCTGTTTCACGATTATTTGGCGTAGGCATGAAATGCTTCCGACGAATCATCGTGGTATGCGGTGCAGCAAAAGCATCCAAATCCGCCCTCTTCATAGCACCAGCACACATCGCCATCTAAACTGTCCTGCATTAAATCAACGCAATCAAACTCATAGCATTTGGGTTTAACCGTCAACACGAAAATTGAGACCATGACGGTTGTCAGCGGAAGAAACGGCAAAAAAAACATGGATATATAATTAATTTTATATTAAATATATATTTCTTTGCATTACATTTGTTGCATTTCTTTGCATTAGATTTTTTTGCATTTCTTTGCATTACATTTGTTGCATGGGTTGCATGGGTTGCATGGGTTGCATGGGTTGCATGGGTTGCATGGGTTGCGTTCCATTAATTCAGTCCGAAATTGGAAGGCAGTTCGGGAATTGCGGTTCCGTAATACGACTCAATCTCCTTCAGCTTGCGAAAGTCGCGGCGCGTCACAAAATTGACGCCGCTGCCCTTGCGCCCCCAGCGTCCAGAGCGCCCGATGCGGTGCAAATACGTGTGCACGTCGCGCGGCATGTCAAAATTAATGACCGTGCTCACCTGCTGAATGTCGATGCCGCGCGCCGTCACGTTGGACGAAATGAGCACGCGGTGCGCCCCGCTGCGAAACTCCTGGTACGCCTTGTCGCGCACGTCCTTCTCCATGCCGCTGTGAATGCAGCACACGGGGAAGCCGTCGTTCGTCATCGCCTCGGCCAAATCGCTCACGCGCCGGATGCTGTTGCAGTAAATGATGCACTGCGACACGGAAATGCGCGTGAACAGGTCCTTCAGTGTGGCGTACTTGTCGTGGTCCGTTTCCAAAGCCACGTGAAATTGGCTGATGCCCTCCAGCGTCAGCATCTCGCTCTTCACCAGAATGCGCACGGGGTCACGCATGAACTTGTCCGACAGCGAGTGCAGCTCGGGCGGCATGGTGGCGCTGAACAAGCACACCTGCACGTTCGTGTTCAGCTGCTGGAAAATATTGTATATTTGCTCGTTGAATCCCGCCGACAGCATTTCATCGGCTTCGTCCAACACAAGCATCTGCATGCCGCGCCCAATGGCGGGCTGACGACGCAGAATGTCGTGCACGCGACCCGGGCAACCGATGAGAACCTGCGGGCAGTTGGCCTTCAGGTCGGCCACGTCGTCCTCCGTGGACGTTCCGCCGATGAGGAGCTGCACGTTGAGCCCGACTATTTGCGACGCCAGGTCCTTCACGACGTCGTGAATCTGCTTGGCCAGCTCCCGCGTGGGAGCGATGATGAGCGCCTGCGGCTGCTTCAAATCGAGGCGAACCCGGTTCAATGCGCCAATGGCAAATGCGCCGGTCTTGCCGCTGCCCGACTGCGCCTGGGCAATGACGTCTCGGCCGTCAATGATGGATAGAATGGATTTCTGCTGAATGGGACTGGGCTTCTCGAAGCCGTAGCCGTATACACCGCGCATGAGCTGCGGATTTAAATCGGGGATGTCTTCCCATGCCTCAAACTCACGGGCGGGAACAGTGTTGGAAGGGGGTGCGGTCATGATGTAGAATGGGTGCGCTGTTTTAGCATGCAGCGGTGTATTTAAGCCATTTTTTAATTATTTTATTTTTGCGCTACCCCATCATTTAATTTATAATATCACTACAATGCATACATTTTTCATATTTCACACGGGCGGGTCATGTCATTGAATTCTGAAATCAGTCGCATCATAAATCTTCCGGACGTAAAAAAATCAAATAAACTATCGGACATACTAAAATTAATTGTGGACAAATGCAACATAAACCAAAATAAATACGTCATCATTGGTTCGTATGGCATTCGGAATTATCGTGAGATTGGCGACCTAGATGTGGTCATGGCAAAGACCGAGTGGAACAAATTGGCACATTTGCCGGTTGGGCGGGTTGAAACATACAATGGACAAAATCGATATTTTCTGGATCTCACTGATGAATACAAAAAAATAGATCCAACCGCAACAGATTTTTCAATTGAAATATTTAGCAAAGAACCGAATGAGGGATATCCGAACAATAAGTTCAGCATTGAATATTTGTATGAACACAATGGTTTGGCGAGGGATGAAAACAATCATCAACATTTCACCAGAAAAACGCTGTTGAAGTGGAAAAAAACGACAAATCGTCCGAAAGATGTGCCAGATGCAAAACTGATTGAATTTTTGATTGAAAAGTACAAAACACACAGAAAGCGTTGTCCAAAAGGACATAGGAGAAATGCTAGAACGAAAAAATGCAAAAAACAAAAACATAAATGAATGGCTTGGCTATTAAAAATATTTTAAATGAAATGAATATAAACAAAGCGCGCGAAATACAAATAGTTCCTCGACCCATAATAACATAACGACAATGACAACGGCAACGGCAACGGCAACGACGGCAGATGTTCGGACAACTCCGGTGTATCAGATATCTGATTTTGAAGCCATAACGTGGAACGGGTTTGAGTGCGAGTTGCCTCAGCAAATGATGGATTTGATTTCGCGCATAGCTGACCAGGTGGGTGCACCGTCGTATGTCAAGACCCCCGTGTTCCCCAAACGCGACAAGCCTGCCGACGACCAAGCACCGAAAAAAAAGCCCCGCGCCACCACCACTGAAATCACAGAAGACGACTGGGAATCCATTCGCACGTTTCAGGCCACGGAGTTGAAAAAGCGGCAGGGCATTGACGCGCACTTGGACGGCATCCGGTCTGACCTGAACAAAATCACTGACAATACGTACGAAGAAGTATTTGGCGCATTGTGTGTGCGCATCGACGAGCTGAAGGATGAACCCGAGCATTTGCTCACGGTGGGTGCAGCCATTTTCAACACGGCCAGTTCCAATCACTTTTTTTCAGCGGTGTACGCGCGCCTGTTTCGCCAGCTGTTGCACAAGTACGACTCCGTGTTCAAGGACGTGTTCGAATCCAATTTCGAGCAGTTCATGACGCTGTTCAACGCCATCGAGCATGCCGATGCGAAGAAGGATTACGCGCGGTTTTGCGAACTCAACAAGACGAACGACAAGCGGCGCGCCATGAGCATGTTCATCGTGAATTTAATGAAGCAGGGCGTCGTCACCACATCAAAAATCGTGGACATTGTGAGACAGTTGCAGTCGCTCATTCAGGACCACCTGCGACAGGCGGACCGAACCAACGAGGTGGAGGAGCTCACCGAAAACTTGTTCATCATTTTGAAGGATGCGCACCAGTTTTTGAGCACAGGGCATGCTGACGAATGGGCCACGATTGTGCAGGAGGTGGAATTCAACAGCCAGTTGAAACCGAAAAATGCGAAGTATCCCAGCATAACCAATAAAACGATTTTCAAGCACATGGACATTTTGGATGAATTGAAAAAAAACAAAGTAACTCCGGCGCAGAACAATTCAACCCGAAATAATTCAAACTGAAACAATACATAAAAACAATTCAATCATTGTGTTTATGTTTGAGGTGTTCTTAAATGCAAATGCAGGAATCGGAATCCATTGAATTGTGCATAAACGACGATGCAGCCGCCGCCGATGCGAATGCGATGGAGTCGTCTGTGTCCACGTACGACAGCATGATGCAAACGTTGAATGAAGAATTAAACAATGACAATGGCCCCAGTCCCAATCCGGATGTGTTTGAAGACCCCGATTTTGAGGACATCGATTTTTTCAAGATGGACTGTGCCACAGCGATGTCATTTGATTACGACATGAATTACACCATGAAGCAACTGAAGCACATTGCGGGGTACTATGGACTGAAACCCAAACCCCGAAAGGCGGATGTGATACAGGACATTGTGGTCTATGAGACAAACCCCGCAAATTGCGATGCAATGGCTCGCCGCAAGCGGTTGTTTCATTACATGGACACGCTGAAAAACGATGAGTATTTCAAATCATATATAATGATATGACACAATGCAACACAATGCAACACAATGCAACATAATGCAACATAATGCGACATAATGCGACATGATGTGGTTAAATCAATATGCTGAAATCAATATGCTGAAATCAATATATAAAAATAATTTCAAATCATAGTTTAAATTATTGTAGTTCAAAGTAGTTCAAATAGAACACATGACTGCAAGGGAGGACCGCGCCATGCAGTTGGAAATGCACAAAATGACGCGCATGCAGAATGATGTCGCCACGAAAAATGCCGCATTGGAGGCCGAATGCACGCGACTGCGCCTGGCTCTCAAACGCGAGTCCGACAAATGCGCAGCCAGTCATACTGCCATGGTGCAACAATTTCACGCGGAGTTTGATAAGGAACGCGAACGACTGGCAGCCGGGAAACACCAGCTGGAGCAGGACCGGCAGCACATGGCACAACGGATGCAGAAGGACGCCGTTGCGCAGCGACAAGCCAACATGGACGAGCTGGGTGTCATGAAACGGGGGCTGGACGCGCGGTGTGCGGAGATGATGAATGCACAAACAAAGGAATTGGATGCCGCAAAACGCCAATTGGAAGACGAACGGGAGCGAATCCAGCGCAATGAACAGGAGCAACTGGTTCAGTTTTTGGGTCGCATGGAGGAAGCCGCCCAATTGAAAACGCGATTGGAAGAAGAACGGGAGCAGGTCCGGCGCAACGAACAGGAATTCAAGCGCCGAATTGAAGCCGAAAAGAATGAGTTCATGCAATCCATGGAACACCGGTTTGAAGACCACGTTCAAAAACACACGGCAGGGATAAAGAAAATGCTCATGCTGTCCGAGGTGTCTCATGCCATCGCCGCCAATTATGCGCACACTCAGTTGATTCACCGACTGGATTTCAGCGGTAAACGGGTTGCCATTTATTCGCATTATTCTGAGCAGGATGAAGTGGAGAGCTACAACGTGCTGACCCTGGAGTGCATTGAGCACTATTTCGATTACATCATCATTTTGACCAATTGCCCGCACAAATGGAACCTGAGTTATCCGGATTACAACAAATTCCATTTGCTGGCCTACAATTTGAAGAGCGATTTTCGAAATTACGGGTTGTTCATCATGCAAACCGCAGCAACATTGAAGCACGCCGCGCGGCTCTGTTTCGTAAACGATTCCTTCGTGGTCGTGGATGTGGGCGCATTCGGAAGCTCCATTAAGCACCTGTTTGATGAGCCGCATGATTTTGCGGGATTGACCAGCAGCCACGAGTGCGTGTTCCATTTGCAGTCGTATTTCATGTGTTTTAACGCGCCGACGGTGGGCGACATCGTGTCCTATTTTGAAATGCAGGGACTGCCCGCAAACCACCAGGCCGCAATTTCGCAGTACGAGCTGGGAATCACGGCACATTTGATGAACAAAGGGCATTCGCAGCCGTTTGCAGTGGTTTCAAACAACGACATGCGAATCCCGCTGAACACCACGTGCTGCAAATGGGCGACGGTGCTGCAGAACATTGGCATTATTAAACGCCAGCACTTTTTCAAAAAGTATCCTCATAAAACGGCCATGACGGACACCAATATTGCGGTGGTTGCCGATAAATACTCATACAACAAGCATTTCATGCACTTTTTAAGATATCATGGCATCACGACAGAATGAGCGTTGCCTCGTTTCCTCGTTTATTTATATATTTTTATTTAAAGCAAATATATAACTACCATCAAACCAAATGCTTCATCTATTTCACGACATAAGCAATGTGGTGTACATCAATCTGGATTCGCGCATAGACCGCCGCATACATTTTGAATCGCAATTCAACAAGATGGGACTGAAACCACAGCGATTCTCGGCGATTCGCAATGCGGACGGCGCCATTGGGTGCAGCACCAGCCACGTCGCGTGTTTGGAACTCGCCATTCGCAACAACTGGGACCACGTGCTGATATGCGAAGACGACGCCACCATAACCAATCCGGGACAACTCGTGTATCAGGTGAACCAGTTTTTCAAACGGTTCGGCGATTCGTGGGACGTGCTGTTGCTGGCCGGCAACAACTACCAGCCCTTTCGCCAAGTGTCGCCCGAATGCGTGCGCGTTGCCAACTGTCAGACGGCCACCTGTTATTTGGTGCGTCGCCCCTATTTTGAAACCATGCTGGCGAATTTTAAGGAGGGACTGCAAAATCTGATTGCGCAACCGAACGAGCAGCCCAAATACGCCGTTGACCAATACTGGAAACGGTTGCAGCGCACAGGCCGATGGTACCTGATTGTGCCCATTTCGGTCATACAGCGCCCGGATTACAGCGACATTGCCAACCAGCGCGTGGATTACAGGACCGACATGCTGCAATTGAATAAAAAATGGTACGGGAACGGGAACCCATGGTCAGCGCAGTAGCCTTGTGTCCCGTAAACCCTCCTCACCGGGGAACCCATGGTCAGCGCAGTAGCCTTGTGTCCCGTAAACCCTCCTCATGGTCAGCGCAGTAGCCTTGTGTCCCGTAAACCCTCCTCACCGGGGAACCCATGGTCAGCGCAGTAGGGGGGGTTTAGGGG
>Ga0315288_10002415_pt1 | contig 24230 bp, 22 predicted proteins | sample YL17G11_20_MG_FD_203454 | JGI IMG/M metagenome (GOLD analysis project Ga0315288, IMG submission 203454) | Sediment microbial communities from Yellowstone Lake, YNP, Wyoming, USA - YL17G11_20 | ecosystem: Environmental > Aquatic > Freshwater > Lake > Sediment | place: USA: Wyoming | collected... | reverse complement strand
ACCAGAAACACGCTGCGGACGTTCGTAGCATAGACGTCCTCGTGGTACTCCAGCGTTGCATCCTCGAAGTACTGCCTGCCGACCATTGTGCCCGCATTGTTCACGAGGATATCCATCCCGCCCGCCGCCGCCGCGAATTCCTTGACGGCCTCCTCGGCCTGCTTCTCGTCGCGCAGGTCGCCATAAACGACTGTGCCGTCACTATTTCTCTTCACCGCCCGCAGAGTCTTCTGTGCGCCCGCCTTCGTGCGGAAGTAGTGAACTCCGACGTAACAGCCCTGTTGAGAGAAAAGAATTGCGGTCGCCTGTCCGATTCCGCTGCTCGAGCCGGTGACTAAGACCCTTTTGCCTTTTAGATCTTCGTAAACCATTGCTCAGGTCCCGTATAGCGTATCGACCGGCGTTCTCGTACTGAAAAAACGCCGTCCCGAGTCGGCTCTTCGCAGTTCGTTATTCGAGGTGCGGCACTTCCATCTTGAGATACAGAGGTATCTCTGTGTCGCCTTTAACAAGGCTGTAATTCGAATTATACCTTTCGTCCGGGAAGTCGTCGATTATTTTATACGCAATTCTGTAGCCCTTGGTGAAGGTGCTCGGCTCAACAAATTTGTAACCGTTCTGCGGAAACCAAACTTCCGGCGTATATTCCTTTCCCTTCTCAAGCTGCCTTCTGAGCGAAGCCGCGTCTCTCTGCGGGTCGTTCCGCGGACCCTTAACGACGTATCCTTCACCGAGCAGCTCGTCGAGATACTCAGCGCTGTTTAACGGCTGGAGGGTCTTGCCATCGTCCATTTAGCCACCTGCTCGTTATAAGTGCGAGTCTATCTTCTCCTTGAGGTCGCTCTCAAAGCTCGGCGTGACCCCCCTCAACTGGTCCACTATCTCGCCGTCCTTGTAGATATTGATCGTGGGGATGTTCTGGATGCCCGCCTTGACCGCTGCGTCGCGATGCTCATCAACATCGACTCTGCAGACCTTCAACCTCCCCTCGTATTCCTCGGCTATCTTATCAAGAACCAGGCCGGTCATCCGGCACGGCCCGCACCATTCAGCCCCAAAATCCACCACCACGGGGATTTCTGAGTTCAATACCTCGCTCTCATAATTCTCATCGGTGATGTTAATTGCCTTGCCTTCGGCCATCTTGCACGCTCCTTAAGGTAACGAATATCAAAAACCACAATGCACGCCGACATACTAAGACGCAACATCCTCTCTGTCAACATCTTCATCGCAAGCAGTGGTTTGGTTGGCCAGATACTGATAAGCGCTATGGGCCGCAACAACGCCCTCTGCAGCTCCCGTTATGGCTTGTTTGAATTTACTGTCAACCACGTCCCCGCACGCGAAAACTCCCCTGACGTTTGTCTGCGAATCCCTGTTTATTACTATTTCACTTCTTTCGTTCGTTTCTACTCCTATCGACCTGGCCAAATCAGAAGTGGGAATGTGGCCGATCTCAACAAACAAAGCGTCGAGTTTCAGCTCCTTTGAACTCTTGTAGGGCTTGTCGAGTACTACACCGTTAACGAATGTATCTCCCTTTATCTCTGTTATGTTGGTGTTGTTTATTATTTCTATCCTTTTGTTTTGCTCGATTCGCTCGGCATTTACCGGTTCCGCCCGTATCTTTTCTTTTCTGTAGATAATATAGACTTTTTTCCCGTACTCCGCCAAAAGCAGGGCTTCTTTCGCCGCCGAATCCGAGCCGCCCGCAACGCCGATGACTTTGTCTTTGTAGAGAACGCCGTCGCAAAGCGCGCAATAATGAACCCCCCTGCCTGCGAATTCCTTCTCTCCAGGGACGTTTAGCTTGCGCAGTTTTGTCCCCGTTGCGAAAATTATCGTCTTTGTCTTGTGCGTCTTGTCTTTGGTGAAGACCTCAAAACAGTCTGCGTGTTTTTCAACCTTCTCGGCTCTTCTCTCCAGGATTTCAATCTCGTAGTCTTTGGCATGGTCTTTGACTCTATCAAACAGCTCCATACCCGTTGTCTTCTTGAAACCCGGATAATTGCTGATGTCATCCGTCAGGATTAACGTCCCGCCCAGGTTCTCTGCGACGACGAGCGTTTTTAGCCGGAACCTGCCTGCATACAATGCGGCAGAAAAGGCTGCAACTCCGCCGCCGATTATTATCAAATCATACATCTTACAGGTTTAGCGCCTTCTCTATTGCCTGTTGATCGAAGCCGACAATTATTGTCCCATCAATGTCGAGAACGGGAACGCCCATTCGCCCCGATTTTTGCAGGAGCTCATTCCTCGCGGCCAGGTCCTCTGCAACGTCCTTGTCCTCAAATTCGATGTTGTGTTTTCTCAAAAAATCCTTGGCTCTATGGCACCATGGGCACGCCTGGGTCGAATAGACAATTGTTTTTGCCATTTCTTGCACCTCTGATATTAGCTTCCAAGTTGTCTTTCACGCATCCTACCACCTACTTCCCTCTGGAGATGTATGAGCCGTCTTCCGTGCTTATCCGCACAACCTCGCCGACATCAATGAAGGGAGGCACCCGTGTCTTAAGGCCTGTCTCCAGAACGGCATCCTTCAACTGATTTGTAACCGTCGCGCTGCGGGGAACCGGGCTTGTCTCCGTAACGCTCAGATCGACTATCTTAGGCAGCTCTATGGCCACCACGCCGCCTTCATTCAGCAGGGCCGTCAGGCGCGTGTTGGGCTTGAGGAACTTAATGGACTCCCCCATCAGCTCATTACTAACAGTCAGTTGATCGTATGTCTGGCCGTCCATCAGGATGTGCCCGGTATTGTCGGAGTACAGGTAGTCCATATCTCGCCGGTCAAGGTATGCCTGCTCAATCTCTTCGGTGGAGCGCAAACGCTTCTCGAATGACACCCCGTCGCTCACCCGTCGTATCTTGGCCTGCACGAACGCCCGCAGATTGCCCGGCGTAACGTGCGTCGCCTGAACACATACGTATAGTTGGCCATCCATAGTAATGGCCATGCCAGGCCTGATTTCGCTTGCCTTCACGTCAAATCTCCTATGAACACTTCCTTATTCAATAGAAAAATAAGAATTATACCCCGCACACCACCCCAGTCAATATGCACACACGACTTCCGACCCCGCCTTCCCCCCCCCCAACAAACACGAACCTGCGGTAAAACCGCAGGCTAAATACACTATTCAGCCCGGCGTTTCACGCCGGGTTTTGACTCTGGACATACTCTATCCGCCGTCTCAGACTTGCCTGGTCGAAACAAAACCTTTTGTCATATCCTCGCGTCCAGACCTTGCCGGTACAACCCATTCCCTTCAGCGCAAGCCTGCCGGCGGTTTTGTAATATGCAACAACCTTTTCTATCGCCTCCATTGTCCGACCGAGAACTATGTGAGTGTGCGTTGCTTGAACAGAGATCGCATATACGTTATGGCCTTGCCCCGTTGCCTCCTTCAGAATCGCTTCCCGGACCGCTTGCCGCTGAACCTTTGATAGACAAACCTCACCTTGTAGCTGTAATTGCCTATTCGCGAGCGCAAGGCTTTCATTTCCCGGCAGGATTCTGCCATCCTTCACATACCCACGTTCATCCCCCTGCAACCACGTCCCATACGTCGTCCAGGTGAGCATATATCCCAGCGTTTTCCCCACGATACTCCTTTATTTAGCCCCCGGTTTCACCGGGGGTTCTCGATCATCCATGCCGGTTTCGCCTTGTATTTGGCCAAGTTGCAGGCCGAGGCGGTCGAGTTTCTTTTGGCCTTCGTCGTACTGGTTGTAGGCGTTTCGCAGGTGTTTGCCGAGCGTGTCCCAGTTTGAGATATATTCTGCAAAAGAGGAGTTCAGCTTCTTTAGGTTCTGGCGTATCTCCGCAGCCTGTTTTTCTATCTGCAGGCCGTGCAGCCCCATCACCACCGTCATCAAATAGGCATACAGCAGGTTCGGCGATACAGGTATCACCTTCTTATCAAGCGCATATTGCAGCACATCCTGCGTCTCGCCGGCGTATTTCACAATCGTCTCGTAATAGACGTTCTCGGCGGGAATATACATTATCGCAAAATCCAGCGTGCCCTCGACGGGCCGAATATACGCCAATGCGATTTTGTCAATATGGTTTGTGCAGTCTTTGAGGAACTGTTTGCGCAGCCTGACCCTCTCTTCGTCATTCTCAGCCTTTACCACCTTCTCAAACCCCGGCAGCGGAAACTTCGCGTCGATGGGCACGGAAAAGTCGGCCAGCTTTATCAGCGCATCGACCATTTTGCCGTCCTTGAAGGTGTGCTGCAGCTCATAAGTGTCCGCAGGCAGGATATTGGCCAGAAGATTCTCGAGCGACCGCTCGCCCATCTGCCCCCGCAGCTTAGGCGAGCTTAGAATATCCTCAAGCCTCCTCACCTCCGTCCCTATCTGCATCATCTGCTTGTTCGTGCCCTGCAATTGCCCTATCTGGCTGTACAGCTCACCGAGCACCTTCTGGCTCGATTGCAGGCTCGCGCTCAAGCTGTTCTGCCCCGCCTGCAGCGACTTTTGCAGATTATCCGAAGTCTTATCCTGCGCGGCCTTTAGCGCCTCAAGCTGCTGCTGGAGCAGCCCGATACCGCTTGCCTGGCCTGCTATCTCCTTCCTCGCCGCGAAAGTCGTGCTAATCAGCCAGACTAACAGCCCCAATACCGCCAAACTCAAAACGACGCCCATCGCAATTAGAATTGGTTCCATCGGCTTACCCTTCACAAAAACCGCCCCGATTATAGAGTCCCTTCGCTCATTCGTCAAAGAGCAATAACGATTGCGGCTGGCCTCAAATCGGGCTTGATATACAGGCCGAACTCCTATATCGTCTTTGAACGGCACTATGAACTACCAACGATGAACAATGAACCATCATGATTGAATCGGTCATATTCGACTGGGGCGGCGTACTGATAGAAGACCCTATGCCAGGACACACGGCATACTGCGCCAAAGCGCTCGCCGTTCCTCAAGCCGACTTCTCCGAAGCAACGATGCTCTTCATACGCGATTACGAACGCGGCTTCTTCACCGAGCAGGTATTCTGGGAAAAGGTCTGCGGCATATTGAAGGTGCCCGTGCCGACCCGCCGCTCGCTTTGGGCCGACGGATTCAAGGCAGCCTATGCGCCGAGGCAGGATGTGTTCTCGTTGGCCTGCCGCCTGCACCAACAGGGCTGCAAAACCGCCCTCCTATCCAACACCGAGATGCCCTGCGTCGAGTATTTTCATCAGCGGAGATACGATATGTTCGATGTTCTCGTATTCTCCTGTAACGAGGGCGCCAGCAAGCCCGAAAGAAGAATATACGAAATCACAGTCGAAAGACTCGGCTCGCCGCCCGACCGAAGCGTCTTTATAGATGACAACCCTGCGTACATTGCCGGCGCGGAACAGGTTGGACTCCACACGATTCTCTTCAACAGTATCGATCAGGCAAGAAACGAATTGGCCCGCCTCGGCCTCAAAACGGATTAGCCCGCCGGGAAAATTGTTGAAATCCAAACGAGACTTTGGTATTAAGAGCCTTGAAGCGTTCCAGAACAGTCTAATGGGAATGTCGGTTTAACCAGTTTCAGTCCGACGTTTTTTAGGATTATCTAATGCCATTTAAGATTTTTGGTCTTTCCGACCCCCTCGTGCGGGGTATCCTTGCCACCGGCTATACCGCCCCTACGGAAATTCAGTTCCAGGCGATCCCCGCTGCGCTTGAAGGCAGAGACGTGGTTGGCTGCGCCCAGACCGGCACAGGCAAGACGGCTGCGTTTGTGCTGCCAATCCTCGACCGCCTCAGCCACGAGCACGCCCCAAAGAAAAGACTCGTCAGATCGCTTATCATTACCCCCACGCGGGAGCTGGCGCTGCAAATCGAACAATCCATACTCGGCTACGGCCGATTCGTGAATCTGCACACCCTGGCCGTCTATGGCGGCGTAAATATCAAGACCCAGCTAAATGCGCTGCATCGCGGCGTTGACATCGTTGTTGCAACGCCCGGACGACTTATGGACCACATGCAGCGACGCACCATAGACCTCACTCGTATCGAAGTCCTCGTGCTCGATGAGGCCGACCGAATGTTGGATATGGGATTCATCGACGACGTGCGAAAAATCGTCCGAGCCCTGCCCAAGAAACGCCAGACCATGCTCTTCTCCGCCACAATATCGAAGGAAGTCAAAGCCCTCGCCGCAGACATGCTCAACTCCCCAAAGATGATTCAGATTGGCCGAGAGCGCAACCCCATCGAGACGATTACGCAACATATCTATCCTGTCCGGAAGGAGCAAAAAATAGACCTTCTGCTGCACATGCTCCGGGACGCGCAGATGTACAGCGTGCTGGTCTTCTCCCGCACCAAGCACGGGGCCGACAAGATTAGCCACCGGCTTGAGCGGGCAGGGGTTGTATCAGTGGCGATACACTCCGGCCGCACCCAGGGACAGCGACTCCGCGCGCTCGAGGGCTTCAAAGAAGGTAAATACCGCGTCATGGTGGCAACCGATATCGCCGCGCGAGGAATCGATGTCGAGGGAATTTCGCACGTCATCAACTTCGATGTGCCTGTCTATCCGGAAGACTACATTCATCGCATCGGCCGTACCGGGCGAGCCGAGGCCACAGGTGACGCGATAACCCTTGTCTGCGGCGCCGAGCAGCAGTACCTTCGCCACATTGAGGAATTCATAGGACGCGACTTTACGCCGGAGACGTGTAAAGGCTTTACCTACGCCAGGCCCGATTCCCCGCCGCCGCTGCCCGCCGCCAAACGCGAATCACCGCGCCGCACAGGCAATAAGTGGCCCGTCGGTAAAAGGAGGCGTCCTTTCAGCAGACCGCCTCGCCGCAAAGGCTCTATGCGTCGGGCAAATTGAATGAGCGTACTACGTCCGGCCCTGGGACGGGCACATTTGAGAACGCAAAAATGGATTTCTCCAGGTTCCTGAGCAAACAGAAGGTAATCCTCCTCGACGGTGCTATGGGCACTCAGTTGGACAAGCTCGGCCTTATGTCCCGCGGCGGCAACAACCTCGATAATCCCCAGGTCGTTCTACAAATCCATCGAGAGTATACACAGTCCGGGTGCCACGCCCTGACCACCAATACCCTGACTATGAACCGCATCTATATCGAGACGCACAACGTCGGCGTATCCGTCCGCAAGGTCAACCGCGCGGGCGCCGAACTGGCCCGGCAGGCCGCCGACAAGGGCCAATACGTCCTCGGGGACATTAGCTCGACCGGCCAGCTCCTCGAACCTTATGGTACATACGCTGAATCGCAGTTCTACGATGCCTTCACGGAACAGGCATGTGTTTTGGCGGAATCCGGTGTCGATGGTTTCATAATCGAGACTATGATCGACCTGCGCGAGGCGCTGTGCGCCCTCCGTGCCTGCAAGCAAAACTTCTCGCTGCCGGTTATTGCGTCGATAGCGTTCGCCGCCGAGAAGAACGGCGGACGGACGGTAATGGGCAACTCCGCTCAAGACTGCGCCCGCAGCCTCGCCGACGCCGGGGCCAATGCCGTCGGCGCCAATTGCGGCGACCTCGACCCTTTTCAAATGGCAGCGGTTGTCTCAATTCTGCATCAGGCCGTGTCGATGCCCATCCTCGCCCAGCCCAACGCTGGCAGGCCCCGGCTGGTTGAAAATACAACGGTTTTCGATATGTCCCCCGCTGAATTCGCAAAAGGAATTGAAAAATGCCTGCAGGCCGGCGCATCCATCGTCGGCGGCTGCTGTGGAACAACCCCGGAGCACATCCGCGCCGTCGCCGAGCTGATAGCCAAGCGGGGGTAATTCTTACCCAAGGTGTAATAACAGACAGAATGAACCATCACCTCGCCATCCTCAAAAGGCCCTATCTGGACGCTGTACTGGAAGGCCGAAAGCGGATTGAATCGCGTTTTAGCACGACAAAAAGCCCCGTTTTCGGGCGGGTCCTGCCGGGCGACACGCTCTTTCTCAAACTGAGCGCTGGCCCAGTCTGCGCGACCGCGTCCGTCGCCGCCGTGGAGGATTTCGACAATCTTACCCCGCAAAAGATGCTCCAGTTGAAGCTGCTGCACAACCGGTACATCCTCGGGACCGATGAATACTGGCAAAGCAAATGCGACAGCAAATTCGGCTTGTTAGTCTGGTTAAAGGACGTCCGCCCAATCGAGCCGGTGCGAATCAAAAAAAAAGACTGGCGGGCGTGGGTCGTCCTGACGCCGAATGACAACTTCGGCCTGCTGAAACGTGATACGGTAAAGCAACCGCCGTGAGCGGGCTGTCCGTGCTATATCTCCTGTTTTATAGGACTCTCCAATAAGGCGCATACTCAAATTCGTCTGGGTTTTCGCAAGCTCGCTTGCTCGGAACCCGACTTATGCACGGCAGACGAGGCCCTGCCCCCAAACCGCCTTTTTTCCTTCATACTTGGCCCTTCGGTGTAACTTCTGCACCGCAAAGGCCACTATCCTGATGAGCAAGCCCGCCAACAGGGCTTGCAAATACAACGAATATGGCGTGAAAGGAGCCAAAAAATGAGCAAAACACGATTTCAGACCGCAATTGTAGTTGTTTTGGCGATAGCATTACTAACCGGTCAGGCCCTTGCCGGCCCCGGCGGCAGAGGCCGAGGACGCGGCCCCGGACAAGGCTGGGGCATCGGACGTGGAATGCCCGCAGACCCGCAGCAGTTGGAGCCGACGATGCCCGACTGGCAGGAGCAGCAGGGCCCCGGCCCACAAATCGGACGCAGGGCACAGGCAATGCGCCCCGGTGCAAACCAGGCTTGGGGCACAGGCGCAGGCCCGGGAATGGGTTTTGGCGGGGGACAGGGATTTGGTCCCGGCAGAGGGCAGGGAATGGGCCTTGGCAGAGGCCCGGCTGGCACAGGATGCCCGTTGGGTCTTGCCCCAGGCCAAGGATTCGGCCCTGGCAGAGGCCAGGCAATGCGCCCCGGTAGAGGTCAGGCAATGGGCTTTGGCGGGGGCCAGGGATTTGGTCCCGGCATGATGGCCCAGAGAATGCGTTCCGGCAGAGGACAGGGACTCGGCCTTGGTCTTGGTAGAGGCCCGGGATTCGGACTCGGCGCAGGATGCCCCTATTGCCTCGGCGGACCTCAGGGGTTTGGCCCAGGTAGAGGCCAGGCCATGCGCTTCAACAACGGGCAGGGTTTCGGTCCCGGTGGAGGTCAGGCAATGCGCCCCGGAATGAGCCGGGGATTCCGCCAGGGCAGAGGCCGCCAAATGCCCCTCGACGATGACCGGGGATTTACCCCCGGCAGAGGCCAGGGCATGCGCTTTGACAGAGGCCGGCGTTTCGGCCCCAATGATGACCAGCGTGGCCCCCGTCAGGATACAGACCAGCAGGCGCGCCCGGACAGAGACCAGACAATGTGGCCCGGCAGGGGTCAGGGATTTAGCCCCGGCGTCGGTCAGGGAATGGGCCCCGGGATGGGCTGGGGAATGGGCTCCGGCAGAGGACAGGAGTTCGCCCCCGGTTGGCGGCGAGGACCCCGCCCCGACAGGGACCCCAACGTCACAGCCCCCGGTGACGACCGGCCGCAGCAGGGTATAGACACAGAAGGACCCAAAGACCCGAACCCGCAACCACCAAGCGAGGGAAAACCAGATGATGCGCGCCCCCAGCAATGACAACATCAGTTCTGCGATTGACCCGCCCATCGTTATCGGGGCGGCAACCAACAGGATTATGACCCCGCCGGCAGCCAACTGCCCCTCGGCGGGGCCTTCTTACTCTTGCAGGCTTGACAGACAGCCACAAAAAACCCCCGAATTTAGGTTGATAAATCACAAATGGTAGCGTATTCTCTATATATGGATCCCGCGACTTGTCCAGATTGGGGCGGGCGTCTCCGCACCCGTAGGCCGCTAACCGAGCCGGTCCGCCGTGTCACGGGCCTCTTGTGGAGCCTGGCAATCGGCACAAAACAGCCCATCGCCGCCGCTTGTGACATCGACGACGTCCAGCAAAGCTGGCAGGGCGATTCCGATGCGTACCGCCGTCTCATCGAACGGCACCAGGAACACGTCTCCAAGATTATGTGGCGCTTCAGCCGCAACATTCAAACCCACGAAGAGCTTGTTCAGGATGTCTTCGTCGAGGCGTACATGGGTCTGCGCAGCTACCGCCAAAAAGCGCCCTTCGAACACTGGCTCGCAAGAATCGCCACCCGCATCGGATATCGCTACTGGAAGGCACAAGAACGCCGACGCGATACCGAAGCCTTCACCCTCGAAGAGTGGGACCTCATCCCCGATGAGCCTGTCGAAGAGATGGACCCCAGCCGAGCCGCCGCTCTTGTGCACCGCCTGCTCGAAAAGCTGCGCCCGCGGGACCGCCTCGTCCTCACCCTGCGCTACCTCGAAGGATGCGACGTAGCCCAAACCGCCCAACGAACCGGATGGACAAAAAGCATGGTCAAAGTCCAGGCGCTGCGAGCGAGAAAGAGGTTGGAAGACCTCCTGACTCAGACCGCAGAGGAGGCAGAAGAATGAACAATAAAAGTAAATTTGAAGCACTTATAGCCCGTGCACGCAGCGAACAGGCCCCCAGCGTGGACGTCGCGGGCCGGGTCATCGACATCCTTACCGCCGAGCAGACACTGTTTGAGCCGGTCTGCGACAGGCCCCTGATATGGCTCGCCGCGTTCTCCTCGGCTGTCGCCGTGCCCGTCGTTGTAGCTGCGATCATTGTGTATCAGGCCTGGGTGTATCCATTGTACGAGCTGTCACAGGCAGTTTCCTGGGTGATACAATGACCTTGACCGAAACAACCCATAGTCCGACGCCCGACCATTTGCAGAAGGTGCATCGCAGGCGAATGGCCCGGTTCGGCCTTGTGATCCTGATCGCCGGGATCGCCATCGGCGCCGCTTGTGCCGTCATCTTCATACCCCGTCCCAAACCGTTTCCCGGCCCTGACCCGGCATTCGCCGGTCTAATGGTGGCAGGGCGTCTCGAGCGCATGTTGGTTCTTGCCCCGGAACAGAAGGAGAAAATCGACCAGATTCTCAAAACGACTTTTGAGGCGCTCCACAAAATCCAGGAAGAGGCTAAACCCGAAATAGACGCGCAGATCAAGCAAATGAACGAGCAAATCTCCGCCGCCTTGACCGACGACCAGAGACAGAAGTGGCAGCGAGAGCTTGAAGACTTTCAGAATCGATTCCGCGAGGGCTGGCGCCGTGGAGGCGGACGCCCCGGTGAAGAAGGGCCGGGCCACCGAAGAGGTCCGGGCGACCCAAACCGTTACCCCGGCGGTCCTGACGATGCGAATCGCCCGCCTCGCGGCGGGTTCGACCGAGGTCCGATGCCGGATCGCTTCCGTGGCGACCGCGGCCCCGGCCGCCAGCCGGATGATCCGAACGGCCCGCGCGGCGGCCCTGAGTTCTTCGGCCCGCAACGCCGTCCGGGAGATCCCAATCGCCCGCGGAACGGCTTTGGTGACGACCCAATGTCGGACCGTTTCCGCAGAGGTCCCGGCTCGTTTGGCCCGCCCGCAGACCGATCCGCCCCTAACTCCCCGCCAGACGACCCAAACCGTCCCCCAATAGACGACCCAATCAGTAGAGGCGAGATACCGCGTCGCCCATAAATCCGTGCACCTGAGGCGCCGAATTCGGTGAAACCCGTTATGCGAATAGCCCCCAAGAGAGAACTATCACTCTTCGATTCAACATCCATAATCGTCGGCATCATCATTGGCGCCGGTATCTACAAGATGGCCCCCACCATTGCCAAAGGGGCTGGTTGCTGGTGGGGCGTTTTGGCAATCTGGGTCGCCGGGGGTCTGATCTCGCTGTTCGGCGCGCTGGGCTACGCCGAGCTGGCCTCCGCCTACCCGCGAGAAGGCGGTGACTACGTCTATCTCAGCCGTGCTTACGGCCCATGGGCCGGATTCCTCTTCGGCTGGGGCCAGCTCGCCATCATTCGCCCCGGCGACATCGCGATTATGGCCTTCGCTTTCGCAACCTACTTCCGCATGATCTACGCCCCCCTGGCCGGTTATGACGAGCGCCTCTACGCAACCGCAGCAGTAGTCGTCCTCACGGCAATTAATATCCTCGGCGTCAAGGAAGGCAAATGGACCCAAAACCTCCTGACCACCGTCAAGGCCCTCGGACTCCTCGCCATCGTCGGCGTCGCGCTCTTCGGACCGCAAGGCGCCCCAAAAACGCCCCAGGCCGTCGAGCACTTCCCTCTTGCTCTGGCCCTCGTCTTCGTCCTGTTCACATACGGCGGCTGGAACGAAATGGCATACGTCGCCGCCGAGGTCAAAGAACCCCGCCGCAACATCGTCCGCGCTCTTGTCCTCGGCGCCGTCGCCGTAACGGTTCTTTATCTATTGGTCAACGGCGCCTTCCTCTACACGTTAGGCTATTCCGGCCTGGCTAACTCAGAAGCTGTCGCCGCCGCCGCCGTCTCCACCGCCTTCCCCGAAATCGGCGGCAACCTCATCGGCGCCCTCGTATGCATCTCCGCCCTCGGCGCCGTCAGCGGCCTGATCTTCACCGGCGCCCGCATCTCTTATGCCCTCGGCGAAGAACATCAAGCCTTCAAGCTACTCGGCAAATGGCACGCAAGAACCGGCACCCCCGCCTGGGCGCTCCTCACCCAGGGCGCCATTGCCGTCGGCCTGATACTCATCCTCGGCAACTTCGTCGATACCCTCTTATACACCGCCGCGCCGGTTTACGCCTTCTACTTCGCAACCAGCCTGAGCGTCATCGTCCTGCGTCGCAAGGAGCCCGCCGTCGAACGCCCCTATCGCGTCACAGGCTACCCCGTCACCACAATCATCTTCTGCGCCGTCTGCGCATTCCTAATCTACAAAACCGTATCCTACGCCTGGAACGTCATGCCCAAGGCCCTGTGCCTCCTCGAAGCCGTGCTCCTCGCAGGAATGTTGATCTACTGCGCAACCGACCTCCGCCGCCCGTCCCGTCCCGAATAAATATCTTCCCCGCCGAGTCTGTTACCGCATTTCATAAGTTCTATGACTACCCTGTCATTTCGACCGAGTTCCCCCCACCCTGTCATTTCGACCGAGCGCAGCGAGTGGAGAAATCTGGCAAACCAGTTGCAATCTTTTCGTCTCATAGTCGCGCCATCTACGAAATGTTGTAATAGACATCTTCGCCGCTGAGTCTATTTGGATTCCCCTGTACCGGCCGCTCGTCTCCCTGCAACCACGTACCGTACGTCACCCGCGTCAATATATATCCTGCTTTTTACGCGTGATTCAGATGACTTGTCTCTTCCAAGCCTTACCGCCCATATGCTGTTGCCTCAAAGCGATAAATCCACGAAGTCTGGTTCAGCCACAACCTTTGGGACGATAATTATGTATCGTTCAGTGACGGGTGCATGGAATTTGTCGCGGCCGAGGAAATTGAGAAGTTGAAATAGTAAGCCGGAGCGGGTATGATAGTGGCGGTGAAACAGTAAAACAGGCGTACCGAATGGACTGGAGGCAAAAAATGAGTAAATGCAGTCAACGCATTTCGGTCGTAATCGCGGCCATACTTCTAATGCCAGGTTCAGCCAGGTCGGCGTCCGAGATGCCCAGGACGCTCGAGATCGGCCAGAGCGCGCCTGATTTCAATCTTCCCGGTGTGGGCGGCAAGAACTGCAAACTGGCGGATTTTGCACAGGCCGAGGTTCTCGTCATTATTTTCACCTGCAATCACTGTCCCACCGCCCAGGCATACGAAGAGCGGATCAAGCAGCTTGCAGCCGATTACAAGGACAAAGGCGTTGCTTTGGTCGCTATTTCATCGAATGATCCCAACGCGGTGCGCCTGGACGAGCTTGGATACTCCGACATGAGCGATTCACTTGAGGAAATGAAGATCCGCGCAGAACAGAGAGGATTCAAGTTTCCCTATCTTTATGACGGAGAGACACAGAAGGTCTCCCTCGCTTACGGTCCGGTCTCGACGCCGCACGTGTTTATATTCGACAAGCAGCGCAAGCTGCGTTTTGTCGGGCGAATCGACGATTCTGAGAAGCCCGAACGGGTCAAATCCCGTGATACGCGCAACGCAATTGAGGCGCTGCTGGCCGGCGGAAAAGTCCCCGTCGAGAAAACCAAGACCTTTGGCTGTTCCATCAAGTGGGCCGGCAAACGAGAATACGTGAAGAAGGCCTTCGAGCAGTGGGCCAATGAAAACGTCACTCTGGAGATGGTGGATGCAAAGGGCATAAAAGAGCTTGTCGGGAACGATTCCGGAAAACTGCGCCTCGTCAACGTCTGGGCGACCTGGTGCGGGGCCTGCGTGGCGGAGTTTGACGAACTTGTCGCGATTAACCGGATGTACAGGGGGCGGGACTTTGAAATGATAACGATCAGCGCGGACTCTCCCGATAGGAAGGAAAAAGCCCTCAAATTCCTGAAACAGAGGCAGGCATCCTGCAAGAATTATCTCTTTGAATCCGACGATAAATACCTTTTGATGGAGTCGGTGGATGAAGAATCGCTTGGCGGGATTCCTTATACACTTCTCATCAAGCCCGGAGGAGAGATTATCTACCGCCGGCTGGGATTGATTGATCCGCTCGAGTTAAAAAGAGCGATAGTCGAAGATTTGGGACGTTACTACAAATGAGCGGTACAGAGACGGTGAGGACTCCGCCGACGAAGTCCCAGGCCAATACTCACGAAGGAAGAAAGCCATGAAGGGTGAGAATAGGAAACGTTTGTTAGCCGTTTTGGTGGGAGTATTGGCGGCAAGTTGTCGTGGAGGCGCGCAGAGCAAGCAGGGCATCTCGCCCCTCGACGAGCTTCCGCCGCACATAAAACGCATAACGCACTTCGGCGAGCGCGCCGACTGGTCCCACGACGGCAAGCGAATTCTCTTTGTCGAGAAGACCTTCGGCGACGTGTACGAAATCGAGCTCCAGACCAATATTATTCGTCCGATGACGCACAATTACTTTCACGAAGGCTACACGCGGGCGCTGTACCTGAGCAACGGCGACATTCTGCTTTCGGGCGCAAGGCAGTTCGACGCAGCCAACCCGTGGGCCAGCCGCAGTGAAGCCAATGCGGAGCTGTGGGTATTGAAAAAGGACCTCTCCGCGCCGCCCGTGCCTTTAGGCGAGAAGTGCTCGGAAGGGCCGGCTGTCTCGCGCAGGCGCATGCACATCGTCTGGACGCAGGGCGGGGCTTTCTGGTCAGCGGATATAAAGTACGAGGACGGCGCGCCCAAACTGGCGAACAAAAAGAAGGTTCTGGACAAAAAGGATTTGCCGTTTGAGTCCGGAGTCGAGACGCAGAACCTTCGCCCGCCCGACGAGAAGGAGCTGATATTCAGCGCCTACGGGTATCAGGGCACCGAAGTCTGCGGCCTCGATCTCAAAACGGGCAAGGTCGTCAACTACTCCAACGCGCCGGGCCAGTATGATGAGCCGGAGGGCATTTTCCCCGACGGCAAATACACCCTGGTCGAATGCGACAAACATTGCGGCAAAGGGACGCAATATATCGATCTGTACAAGCTCGCCCTGGATGGCACCGGCAAGACGCAGCGCATGACGTTCTTTTCCGACTACCCGGGCTACAAGGCCTCAAATCCGGTTGTCAGCGACGACGGGCGGTATATTGCGTTTCAGGTGGCTAAGCAGGGGGACCCGGCCGGCGTCGGCAGAGGGATTTTGACCTTCGACATAGAAAAATTCGAAGGGCGGTCCGGGGGCGACGTCGAGAAGTCGAAGGTTGACAAGAAGGCGGAGGATGTGAAAGCGGACGAGGCCGCGAACCCAAAGGTCGATGAAAAGGTGAACAAAGCGTCGGTTGAAGAGCAGGTTGAAAAGCCGGGGGCGGACGAGAAGGCCGTGGAGGAGGCGCCGCAAACGGTTGCTGAGAAGGCCCCCCCCAATGAGCCGAACACGATTGAAGCGATGGTTGACAGGATTAAGAGGAATTACGGGGTAAGCGTCCGGCATAAATACAATGCCGCGGCTTTCTTCCCCGCGAGATGGCTGCGTCCGCCGATATCCGGGGAAGGCTCGCAAATGCCGCCGGAAGAAATCACCAGGGTTCTCAGTGCTGTGGAAAAATTTCTCTCCGCCTACCCCAAGGAAGTGCTCAAAAAGAACTTGGCGGATATTTACCTGATAAGCGGTATGAAGTTTTACGGCAAAGGTTTTGGAGCGGCGTACGGCAACAGAGCCATCTACGTCAACAGTGAGGGGCAGTCCAAAGGCTATACCGAGCAGTTCCTGCTCAGCCAGATGCACTCGGAGCTGTCCAGCATATTTCTGATGAACTACGCCGGGGAGTTCTCGCAGGAGGCCTGGAAATCGGTAAATGTGGCCGGCTGGGAATACAACGGCACTGGAGTCGAGATGCTGGGCCAGAACGACATCTTCGCCCAGACAGATGAGCTTCTGAACCGAGGCTTCTTGGTCAAATACTCTCAAAGCAGTATAGAGAACGACGTGAACATGTTTGCGTTCTGGGCCTTCACCAAGCCGGAGCAGTTGCGGGAGCTGACCTCAAAATACGAGAGAATCGACAGGAAATATCGGCTCGTGGTGCAGTTCTACAAGAAAATTGACCCCGGAATCGCCATCGACATGCTGGAAGACGCCTCGCACATAGTCAACTGGGCGCCGGACGGTGCGTCGCAGCGAACCGGCGGCTGAGACACACGCGGGATTTGAAAATACCAATTGCAATTTCGCCCGCGCGGCGGTAGATTACCTGCAATGGGGTTCCTAAACGGCAATGGAGGGCATTTGGGCGTCCCTTGTTTTGTTGGTGCAGAATCGACAGGTCGGATTTTGTCACGGGGAAAGTTATGGCTGAGCCTGGGCCGAGCCGGCAGGAAGCTCTTTCACTATTGAAAGAGTACAACAAGAGCGAAGCATTGATTAGACACGCACTGGCTGTCGAGGCCGTGATGCGATATTGCGCCCGCAAACGCCGAGAGGATGAGGAAAAATGGGGCGTTGTCGCCCTTGTGCACGACTTGGACTACGAACAATTCCCCGACCGGCACTGCCGTAAAACCGAGGAGATTTTGACTTCTCGGAACTGGCCCAGCGAATACATCCGGGCGGTCGTTTCCCACGGCTGGGGTATATGCACGGACGTTGAGCCGAAAAGCGATTTGGAAAAGGTGCTGTATGCTGTTGACGAGCTGACCGGCTTGGTGGCGGCGACCGCGCTGGTGCGACCGAGCAGGAGCGTCCTCGATGTGAGCGTCAAATCGGTCAAGAAGAAATGGAAAGACAAGGCCTTCGCGGCGGGCGTCAGCCGGGAGGTAATCGCAAAAGGCGCCGAAATGCTCGGCGTCGAAGTGGACGACCTTATCGACGATACGATAATGGGAATGCGGGAGGTCGCCGAAGAAATCGGGCTCAAAGGCGCCCCCGTCGCGCCCCCGAACGTGTAAAGAACTAAAACTGACTGATTCATTGCCAAGAATCAACATAAACCGTGATGTGATAAATAGTTATGAAACACAAAACCGTAGTTAGAATAGGTATCCCGACGACGTCGGGATTCCACAATTTTACATTTTTCGCTTTGATTTTTGCATTCTCAAACTGACTGTCGGTCAGTTTGAGTAAGGAACATTCGTCCTCAGGGTCGGGAGGTCAAATCAGGATGCATAGAGAAAGCAATTGTGCTCAGTGGTTACTGGTGGTCTTGGGTCTGTCGGTGCTCTTTTCGGGTGGCGGCTGCGGCGAAAAAAGCCCCACGCTGACCGACGCTGAACTGGAGCAGATAGCGATTACGGAAAAAATCCAGACAGTGGAGAAGGCCGGCGGCCTCGTGCTCGTGGTGGGCGGTGATACAATAACCAGCGACGAGGTGCTCAATACCTCGGCCGACCGCTACGGCGAAGCTAATAAAACCGTTGTGGAGCTTCTAACGCCCGTCGCCAATGGCAACGATCCGAACAGGTTCAGGGAATTGGCAAGAGGCCTGCTCAAAAACGTGGTCCTAGACAGAACATCCGGGGTGCTGCTTTATCAGCACGCCAAAAGAGAGATCGGGGAGGGTGCGAATGAGGCCCTCGACACAATGGCGGAGAAGGAGTTGAGAAAGTTCGTCCTGAGATACGGAGGCGACGAGGCCAAAGCGGACGAAGCACTCAGAGCAATGGGCATGGACCGAAAGAAATTCAAGGACGAGCAGAAAAAGCTTGTCATCACCCAGTCTTATGTCGCATCGAAACTATCATACAAGAGGCCCGTCACGTATGGCGAGCTCGTCGAGTGCTATGAGAAACACAAGGACGAGCTGTTTCACAGGGAGGCAAAGTTGAAGTTTCGCCTGATTGATATAGACATTCTGAAGGTCCCGGTGAAGAGCCTGGACGAGAATCGTCTCGAAGCAGCCAGAAAGTTGGGTGAGGAGCTGGCGAAGCGGGCCAGGGCCGGAGAGGATTTCGCGAAGTTGGCGGAGGAATATTCCCACGACCACAGGCGGGCCTTCGGGGGATTGTGGCCGGAGGTCCAGCCGGATTCGCTCGCAGAGCCTTACAGCGCTCTGGCCGAGATGGCCAGGCAGATCAATCCCGGCCAAATCGCAGGGCCCGCCGAAGCGGTGGGCCATATCTTCGTAATGAAGCTCGAAGAGAAACAGTTGGAGGGTTACGAGCCGCTTGAGAAAGTGCAGGGCCGGGTGAATGAGCGAATACTTGCGGACCGTCACAACGAGGCCGTCAGAATGCTTACTGACAGGCTTCTGCGCGAGGCGGCGATCGGCGAAACGGACGAATTCATAGACTTCTGCCTGAACAAGATATATGCGATGAGCAGGGAAGTGAAAGAGCCGACGGCGCAGACGAAATGACGGATCATCAGTGGTGGTTTTTCGGGATTCTTAGATGGAAATTGTGGCGCACGGTATAGACCTTGTTGACTGCCCTCGGATAGAGGATATGGCCAAGCGGCACGGTCAGCGCTTCATCGAGAGGGTCTTCACCGCCGCCGAACAGGCATACGCCAAATCGACGAGGAACGAGATAGAAAAACTCGCGGGCCGCTTTGCAGCCAAGGAGGCCATTCTAAAGCTGATGGGAACCGGCTGGCGGGGCAAGATCGCCTGGACGGACATAGAGGTCCTCAACAACAGTAGCGGTCAGCCGCAGGTCAGTCTGCACGGCGAGGTCAAGAAAATCGCCGAGGGGCTTGGCATCAGCCATATAAGCGTCAGTATCACGCACACCGCAAATTTTGCCATAGCCTCTGCTGTTGCGCTGGCGAAGAAGGACCAGTAGCGGCAACGAGCCAAAGCCACTATGAGACACAAAGCAGTTATGCGCCCGAGTGCCGAGCCGGCAGGATTAGCATCGTAATGAAGACGAACGATTTCGATTGTATAGTGGTGGGTGGAGGTCACGCGGGTGTGGAGGCCGCGCACGCCGCCGCGAAAATCGGCGCGCAGACGTGCCTTATTACCATCAGCAAGGACACGATAGCCAAGATGAGCTGCAATCCCGCCGTCGGCGGCTTAGGCAAGGGGCAGATTGTCCGCGAGGTCGATGCCCTCGGCGGGCTGATGGCCCTGGCGATAGACGCCACCGGCATCCAGTTTCGCCTGCTCAATCGCTCCAAAGGCCCGGCCGTTCGGGCGCCCAGAGCGCAGGCCGACAAGTACAAGTACAAAGACTTCGTCCGCACCCGCCTCGAACAGACCGAAAACCTCACCATCGTCGAGGCGACGGCCGCGCAGATTATCACCGAGGCCGACAGCGCGACCGGTGTGCGCTGCAGCGACGGGACGACATACCGCGCTAGGGCGGTCATTCTGACGACAGGCACTTTTCTTCGCGGCCTGATGCACACCGGCCCGGAGCAGATTCCGGGAGGGCGGCTCGGAGAGCCTCCTGCGAATGACCTTTCGGCGAGCCTTCAGCAAATCGGGCTGAAACTTGGCCGACTCAAAACCGGCACTCCCGCCAGGCTTGATGGCGCGACGGTTGACCTGGCTAAGCTCGAAGTCCAATACGGCGACGAAGAGCCGGTCCCATTCTCATTTATGACCGACGGAATCAACAGGCCGCAGATACCCTGCTGGATTACTTACACCAACCAGAAGATACACCGGCTGATCCGCGACAACCTCAATCGTGCGCCCCTCTATACCGGCCAGATTACCTCCACCGGCCCGCGCTATTGCCCGAGTATAGAGACAAAAATTGTCCGCTTTGCTGACAAGAACCGGCACCAGGTCTTTCTGGAGCCGGAAGACGAACACAAATCGACTATCTACTGCAACGGCATAAGCACTTCCCTGCCTAAGGATGTGCAGGAGCAGATACTAAAGCTCCTGCCCGGAACGGAAAACGCCCGCATTGTCCATTACGGCTATGCGATAGAATATGATTTCTGTCCGCCAATCCAGCTAAATAGCAGCCTTGAGACCAAAAAGATTTCGGGCCTGTTCCTCGCGGGCCAGATAAACGGCACCAGTGGTTACGAAGAGGCCGCGGGCCAGGGCATAATCGCGGGCATAAACGCAGCCAAGAAGCTGCAAGGCAAAGAGCCAATTGTCTTGGGCAGGGACCAAGCGTACATCGGTGTGATGGTTGACGACCTGCTGACTAAGGGGATTTCCCCGCACCCCGACGAAGCTGAGCTTATGGGCGCCCTCACCGAGCCTTACCGGATGTTCACCTCCCGCGCCGAATATCGCCTCGCGCTGAGGGCCGACAATGCCGACCGAAGACTGACGCAAATCGGCAAATCGGTCGGGCTTGTCTGCGAAAAACGATGGACGCGATTTCAAAAAAAGCTCGATGACATCCGCAGACTCAAGAATTATCTCGCCGACGAGCGCCCAGGCGGCACGAGCCTGTGGGAGCAGCTTCGCAAGCCGGGCAACACCCTGTCTGAAACGCTGGCCGAGAGTCCCGAGTTCAGGAATATGGGGCTGGCCCGCGATGTGCTTGAAGCTGTAATTATTGATGCGAAATATGAGGGCTATCTGGCCAAGCAGCAGCGCCTGGCCAAGAGTCTGCGGAGCCTTGACGACAAAAAGATTCCCGCCGGCCTCGATTACCGGGACATCCCGCATCTGCGGGCCGAGGCAAAAGAGAAGCTCTCCGCCTTCAGCCCCGGCACGCTCGGGCAGGCCTCCCGAATAAACGGCATCACCCCTGCTGATATCACTGTGATTCAGATTCACCTGAAAAAGAGTTCTAAATGCTGAGTTTAGTCATTCCCGCGAAGGCGGGAATCCACGTACTGAACAAGGTCAAACCACACCTACGGCTCGGTTACGAAACTCGACCTCACTCGTTTCTTCTTTCCATCGCGGTCTTGGCAGCCGCCGTTTTGAGCAATTCTTCCTGGTTGATCAGCTTCATGAGCATTCTTACCTGATTGTCCGTAACCGTCTGGGTCTCCTTGGCATACGGAAAATCCAGATAGCCTACCGGGTCTCAAACAAACCCGGTAATTTTAATTGTCGTCCAATGGTAAAAAGGATTGTCGCTGATCAGGAGAATGGCATCAAAAAGAGCCGGAAATTGCTTGCTATGGGGCGGCATTTTCAGTATAATATTACGTTTGGGCTGGTTTGTTTAGAGAATTGATTCTGAGAACTAATTCGGAGATCGAAATATGAGACGTACTTGCATGATTTTGGTTGTTTTGGGGATGGTCAGTATTTTGCTGTCGCAAATCGGCTGCGAAGAGGCACAAAAGCCGGCGCAGGAGCCGCAGAAGGTGGTGCAGGTCCCTGAGAAGCCAGCGGCTATTGCGAAAGAGGCCACGGAACCGGTTAGACCGAAGCCCGAGCCTGTTAAGCCCGAACCCGTCAGTCCTAAGCCGGAAGTTGTTAAGGCCGAGCCCGCCAATCCTAAGCCGGAAGTTGTTAAGGATGAGCCTGTCAGGCCCAAGCCGGAAGCCGTTAAGCCTAAGCCGGAACCCGAAAAGCCCAAGGCGGACGCCAACGCACCTGGGCCGCAGATTAGATTCGACAAGATGGTTCATGACTTCGGCGACGTGGGGCCGGGCACCGCCAATATCTGCGAGTTCGGCTTCAAGAACGTCGGCGAGGCCCTGTTGAAAATAATCGAGGTGAAGCCCGACTGCGGATGTACATTATTCACACTGGAAAAGAAAGAATACGCGCCCGGCGAAAGCGGGGTCCTGAAAATCAAGTTTCATGCGTCAACTGTGGCAGGTCCGACGACAAAACGTATTGCCGTAACCAGCAATGACAAAGCTGCGCCGACAGTGACGCTCACGCTCAAGGCCACGGTTGTGGCGCGTGTCGATTACCAGCCGAAAACGCTGAATTTGCTGCTCAAGGATGAGGACCAAGCTCTGCCCCAGGTGATACTGACAAGTGTTGACGGCAAGCCGTTTTCTGTAACGAGCGTCAAATCGACGGCCAACGCGATAATCGCCGATTTTGACGCTTCGGTGGAGGCGACGAAATTTGTTCTTCAGCTCAAGGTTGACAAGGCGCAGTTGCAAAGAGTGGCAAACGGGGTGGTGGAGATCAGCCTGACGCATCCGGAAGCGAAGGCTGTGAGCATTCCGTTTAGCGCCCTGGCGCAGTTCACGATTAATCCGCAGGTGATCATACTTTTCGATGCCGAACCCGGCAAGCCGATCATAAGGAGCAACGTGACGATACTGAACAATTACAAGGAGCAGTTCGAGATCGCGTCGGTGAAGTCGAAAGAGGGCTTCACGAAGGTTCTGCGGCAGGACAAGATCGCCAACGGGTATATGTTTTCACTTGAGATAACGCCGCCGAGTTTGGGGGACTCGGTTAAAAGGTTCACGGATGAATTCTCCGTACAGATAAAAGACGGCGATTTGCTGACAATCAAGTGTCAGGGGTTTTATTCAAAGAAGTCCGGTACGCCGTAGGGGAGTGTGCAGAGGCGCAGGGAAGGACTGGTTCAGGGGGCGCCGGCGAGTGGTTGGCCCCGGCGCGGCGAAGGCATGCGAGCAAGCGCGGCTGGGTGCCGGAGCCGGTGGGCGCCGCTTTCAGCGCGGGAAGGAAACGAACGTCGCTATGCGAGTAGTTGCCTATACAGCTATTCTGCTCACCGGGTGCATGTGCGTGCTGTCGGTCGGAATGGGTCCGCCGAAGAAGCGCGAGGTCAAGCCGACCGGCAAATCGGTCTTGCTGACGGTCTTTTTGACGGGTAACGAGCTTGGGAGTATGAAGCCGTGCGGCTGTTCGGGCGGGCAGCTCGGAGGATTAGCCAGGCGCTCGGCAATTCTCAGGAGCGCTGCGAAGGACAAGAGATTGATCCTCGATACCGGGTCGTTGGCGGCGGGCGAGGGAGAGCAGGACCTAATCAAATTCAATGTAATAATCAGGGCCTTTGAACTGCTCGGCTACGATTTGGTGAACCTGACAAAGAACGACCTCAGACTGGCCCGGAATCTCGGTCTGCTGGGGAATATGGGCCCTGATTTGAAGGTCATCAGCGCTGATGAGGGGGCCGTGGAGGCCAATGTGCCTGCGAGGTTCAGCAAACGGGTTGCGCTGGACGGCAAGAAGTATGCGGCTACGGTAGCGTCGTTTGACATGCGGTCCGGCGGAATAGAGCAGGTTGAGGAGGTGTTTGGGCCGGCATCATCGGATTTGCAGGATATCAGGATTCTCATCTTGAGGGGCTGCGAGCCGGACAGAATTGATTCTGTTGCGAAAAAGCTCGGTTTCGTTGATTGCGTGGTGTGTGCGGATAATGCCGACGACAGGCCGAGGGTAATCGGCGAGCCGAACGGGAAGCCTTTGATTGTTACCGCTGGCCGACTGGGCAAGTATGTGGGCAGACTGGACGTTATGGCGGTCAACCCCGTTAGAAATCCCCGGCCCACAGCCGGTGCCCGCGACGAGGGAATTTCTAACGGGGTCAAGGGATCGTTGGAGTTGCGGTTCCAGCCGGTGGCTGTAACCGAGGATTTGGCCGAGGACCAGGCCCTTACGCGGTTGTATGAGGAATATCAGTTGATTGTCAAAGAGAGCGGGCTTATAGAGAGGCAGGGGCGCATTTCCTTGCCGGACGGCCTCAAGTACGCAGGTTCGGCATCCTGCAAGGCCTGCCACACATACGCATACGAAAAATGGAGCGAAAAGAAGCACGCCCAGTTAGAAATCCTCCCGCCACAGCCGGTGCCCGCGACCAGCCCCGTTAGAAATCCCCCCCCCCCCAGGGCCACCGGGGCCCACCAGAGAATTTCTAACGGGGCCAGGGAATTTCTAACGGGGCACGCGGGCGCTTATGCGACGCGGGAGAAGGTTGGCTCGGC
>Ga0315288_10002414_pt1 | contig 24234 bp, 17 predicted proteins | sample YL17G11_20_MG_FD_203454 | JGI IMG/M metagenome (GOLD analysis project Ga0315288, IMG submission 203454) | Sediment microbial communities from Yellowstone Lake, YNP, Wyoming, USA - YL17G11_20 | ecosystem: Environmental > Aquatic > Freshwater > Lake > Sediment | place: USA: Wyoming | collected... | reverse complement strand
TTCATCTTCACAAAATAGTCCTTCTGTTTGGCGTCATCCAGATAGAAACAATGACAGGTGGGACATACCCTTGTGCAGGCCTGACACTCGATACAATTCTCAGCTTGTGAATCGAACAGCTCAGAGTCGTCGCAGTTTTCGATGATGGATTTTATTGACCTGTTGAACGCCAGCCGCGAGTTTTGCTTTTCGAGCTGACTGCGGACCTTTGCCCTGTTCTCATCTCGTTCCACGACCAATTGCTTGGGTGCGTCCGCAAAAAGACCCGAATGTCTTGAAATAAAGTCTTTGCCTTTCTGAGAAACGGTCTCTACAAGAAAACCATCTTTGATTTTTGAAACGTTCAGGTCAGACCCTCCTATCGGAAATCCTTTGCCGCCGAATAGATTGCAGAAGCACGTTTCGCCTGCTTCGGTGCAATCCGTCGATACCAGGAACATCCTTTCCCGACGCTTGACATAAAGAGCGTCCTCAAAATCATCTTCCTTGAAAACCTTGTCCAGAATCTCAATCGCGTGCAGGTCGCACTCTTTCAGCCCGAACACAGTGAAGGGTTTTATCTCCTTAAGCTCCAAATCCGTCGGCAATCTGGCAGCCAGCTCACGCAGGGGAAACAGAAATTCTTTTACCGGCGTGCACGCGCGGATTGTATTGAATTCAATCTCGGTTGCCGAAGCGGACTCGAACTTGACGTATAAGTAGTGTTCGCCATACTTTTTCGGGATGTAAACATCCGTCTCGCCGGCAAGCGCCTTCAGCAGCGGGTCTAACCTGCTTATGAAAAAAGTTTCCATCTCTTACTGCTTTTGCGTTTCGACTCTGCCAGATTGCGTATAGTATGGCAGCTGTGCAAGTTCCGTCGCAATATCGATATTGATTAGTTTAACTTTGTTCGGAACAACAATATTGTAAGGTGAGAAATTCAAGATACCCTTTACCCCTGCAGCCACAAGCGCCTCTGCCACAGATTGGGCCGCTTCCAGCGGGACTGCTATTATCGCAAGCTGAATACCCCTATTTCTCAGCGTCGCAATTTCACAAACGTCTTTTATCACTATGTCATTCAGCTTCCTGCCTATTTTTTCACGGTCGTTGTCAAATGCCTCAACTATCTTAAAACCATACAAGCCGAAGCCAGGATATGCTAAAAGGGCACTGCCCAGGTTTCCAACGCCAACTAAGACGACCTTGTTTTCTCCAGTGAGTTTAAGGATGCCGCCGATTTGCTTTTTTAGTTTCGCTATGTTGTAGCCGACGCCTGGGATGCCAAAATCGCCGAAGTAGGAAAAATCTTTTCTTATCTGCCACGGATGAACGCCGACAAAATCGGCCAGCGCTTTGCTGGAAATGCTCTCCCACCCCTGACCTGAGGAAAGTCGCAAGGCCCTGAAATAGACCGGCAAACGCCGAACTGTCTCATCTGGAATTTTGTGATATCTCATTTTGATTTTCTTGTACTCGTAATCACAATTACTGAAACCTGAGTTCACATTCGCAGATACATAAGTTTACTATAACCAATAATTATCCTAAGTCAAGAATTTTTAATGCCTTACCCGCATAACGCTAAGTCCTTGTCTAAAAAGGACTTGTCTAAATTAGAAAAAACTACCTAAAAAAATTTCAGTAATTTTAAGGGCCTTTCCAATAATATCAGGACTAAAAAATTTTTGAATAAAAGATAAGAGAATTATTATAAACACCCCTCTGTTTCCCCAAATTTACGGTAATCTATTCTGAACTGTTTGAAGGTATTTATTAAAAACTGGACGGCGGTGTCGTGAGGGACTTCTTCGGCAGTCGAAAGCCAAAGGTAGCCCCGCCTCCCTCATTATTCCTGACCCATATCGTCCCGCCGTGTCTTTCAACCACCTGTTTGGCTATAGACAAGCCCAGGCCGGTCCCGTCTCTTTCAACCTTTCTTGCGTTTGAGGCCCTGTAAAATTCCGCGAATATCTTCCCAAGCTCATCCTCGGGTATTCCAATCCCCGTGTCGCTTACCTCCAGCAGGACAGTATCTCCATCATCCCTCAAACGTATCTTTACATCCCCCTTATCCGGAGTGTATTTGACGGCATTGAGCAGTATATTTGTAATCGTTTCCTCAACCAGCGTCGGTTCACCATAGAGTTCATCAACTGCGCCCTCTATTTCATAATCGAGCTTGATGGATTTTTTCGCAGCTTTACTTTCCACAAAGGCCATAGCGTTAAAGACGGCGCTCTTGAGAGAAAAGGCAGTCATATCGAGTTGACCGGAAAGCTTCATCTTGGTTAGTTTCAGCAGCGCATTAACAAAAGTCAGACATTTGGTTGCCCTCGAGAACGCTCTATCAACCATATCCGCCTGTTTTTCGTTAAGTCCTCCGACCAGTCCCTGACTCACTACTTCGAGGCAGCTTTGTATCGCCGCAAGGTGTCCTCGAATATCGTGAGTAACCCTCAGGACATATTCATTTTTGAGGTTATCCTTTTCCTTGAGGAGCTTGTTGGCCTGTTCATAGTCCCGCTTTTTCTTCCCAAGCTGCTGCGAAATCGAGGTTGTCATATAAACCACCGCATAGGACGTCAGCACAAAAACGCAGAGCGTTCCATACACAAATTTCAGGTTATGGTACAATCCCTCAGCGGTAAAACCTTTCAGCCAGTAATGCGGAAATATCGCGAATGCTTCAGCAGTTACCATCGCTGCGAAAAGAGTAACCGCCAGCGTGCTTACAAAATAACTTTCCCTTCTGGAAAGCAGGGTGCTGCTGATGATAATGTGGAACACAAAGAACAGGAAAAAGGGATTTTCAATGCCGCCCGAGTAGTGCAAAATCGTCGTCAGAATAAAAAGGTCGGCGATTATTTGAAACCTTATCATTGTGTTAACCGTGGTCTCCGAAACCGTCCTGCCGCCCCAGGTAAAGTAATTCGTCAAATCATAAAGCACAAAGTTATAAACAAGAACGAATGCACTTACGATGTATAACCTCGTTGAGGGGAGTTGAATTCCAATGATTCGCGAGGACACGGCGGTCGCGGCAAAAAGGAACGCGATTGCCGCCCACCTGAGCTTGATGAGCCAATAGGCCCTTTTAATCAGGTCAGGGCTTTGTAAGATGGGTTCCATTATTTTTTGCTTAACAGCTTCTCAACTTTGCTCAAAAGCACCTCCGGTTTGACGGGCTTGTCGAGAAAGTCCTCAACAGGCAGCCACTCTTCATCCCCCACGGCGGGCTTAAAGTCAAAGCCGGTCTTTTCCATTATCGCGGTTAACATCAGAATTGGTATCTGCTTATATCGGGAGTCCTTCTTGATTTTCCGTGCAAGGTCGAAGCCGTCCTGCATACCGTTCATCATCACATCAAGTATCAAAAGCTGCGGCGGCGATTTCTTTATCTGCTCAAAACCCTCTTCACTGTTGGCGGCGCTGTCAACCGAGTGTCCATTTTTTTCGAGAACAACCTTTAATGTCTCCACGATGTCAGGGTCATCATCTATTATCAGAATCTTTGCCATATCCTATCTCCTTGAGCGAGCGTTTATTGGGAATTAAAATCTTAACACAAAGTATATTCCCGCCTTTCCATAAAGTCAATAAGCTGCACGGTAAGTATTAACGCTGCGAGGTACCCGAACCTTCTTTTACCCGCCCCGTCATCGGAACGACGAAGTTGGTAATCGCACAGCTCGACTATCAACCCTTATGGCCGATGCTTCTGTTAACGGCTCCGTTAATTTTGAGGACTATGCAATTCTTGCAGCGCGGTGGCTGGAAGAGGGTTGCGGCTACTTAGACGCCTGGTGCAACCGTGCCGACCTCAACTGGAGCACCGCTGTTAATATTGAAGACCTTGTAGTCCTTACCAATCAATGGCTCGAAGGTCTTTAATTTGGCAAAAAGGGTACGGATCAGGGATCCGAACCCCTGCATTAACCGTTTTGTTTGCCAGTTTCCAAAGGATCATACCCAGGAAACCCGATTATCATAGGCAAACGGCAAATATCGGGTATTGAGCGGCTATGCTCCTAATTCCGGACGTTATATTGTTGCCGCATTATGGATAACTAAAGAGATTTTGATTTACACTACCTAATGGCACTAACTTAAGGGAATTTTGGCCAAAACAATGGTCCTGTTTGCTCGCGAAATCCCCGAAATTTCCAGTCAAGCGGCATTTTGAGTCGGTCTCTAAAGCGATGAAATATGCTTAAGTTAGTGCCATTATTTACACTACCTGTTAATTTTACAAACATACATCCTGCTGTTTTCAATAACTATAGGCAACCTCTAAAAACGCATTTTGTCATTGCGAGCGAAGCGAAGCAATCTCAATTTTCAAGCGAAGAACAAAGATTGCTTCGTCGCTACGCTCCTCGCAATGACAATTATTAGAGGTTGCTTATATTTTAAATACATATCACAAAGTTGCTTTAGCGTCATATTATCGCCTGTCGGTTTTTGTTGTAGATTGTTTTGACATCCATGCGAGCGTAGCGAGCCGAAGCGACAGCACATGCTGCTCATAACCCGAATTTACAGAAACAACGTTACACTAACCGCCTGGCTTGGACACAGTTCGTCACAGATGCTTGATTTGTACTATCATTTTCATGATGAGGACAGTCAGCAGGCTATGGTGGCACTGGCAAACTCCAGTGTAGTTGACGGTTGTTTTGGTTCGCAATACTCTACGCTTGAGGGCAATTTGAGGGCAATGGGGCAGTCAAAAATCGAGAAAACTCTGCAAGTTCCGCAAATGCAAGAGCTTGTAAACACACTGTCTTCAATAACGGAGAGGGCGGGATTCGAACCCGCGGTCCACCATAAGGCGGACACGGCCTTTCCAAGACCGCTCTATAAGCCACTCTGACACCTCTCCGGCATCATCGACAGTTGATTATTTACAATTGATTACTCTGGTCAAGACCTTTTGTTGGCCGGCTGTACTTATTTATTGACAACGCGGTATTGCTGTGGTTAAGCTCACGATGAAAGGAATCGTTTTAACGGTTCCCAAAAGATAGTTACGCGGGATGAGTGGATGTTCTACCCACCTCACGGGAACGGTTGAAAAGGAGATTTGTTATGAAAAGAACATTGTACTTTGCGTTGCTATTGGCCCTGACCTGCATACTTGGATGTGCCTGTATGGAATCTAAATGCAAGGCAAAGAAGGAGAAGGATGAGGGCAAGGAGATTCCCATTTCGCAGGTGCCCAAAGAGGCAATGCAGGCCGCACAAAACGCCGCCAAAGATGTTAAGCTGACAGAAGCCGAGGTTGAAGAGGAAAAAGGACAGACGGTTTATACGCTGGAAGGTAAGGCAGACGGGAAAGAGTACAGTATCGAAGTTACCGCCGATGGCAAGGTCCTTGAGGTAAAGCAGGAGGCCGAAGACAAAGACGAGAAGTGCAAAGAAAAAGAATAACGATTGTGTGTTTAATAACCTGTATCACAAAATGGGCAGCTTGAAAAAGCTGCCCATTTGATTTTCACACCGGACTTACCGGCCGCATCATTAGTCCTCGGTTCTTCGCTTCTGAAAAAACTCCGTGAGTAACGCACCACACTCCTCAGCCAGGATGCCGGTTGCGACTTCGATGCGGTGATTCAGTCGCTTGTCCTGGACGATATTATACAAACTTTTTACCGCGCCGGTTTTGGGGTCGTCACAGCCGTAAACCAGGCGGTCGATTCGTGCCAATACAAGGGCGCCTGCGCACATACAGCACGGTTCAAGGGTAACATACATTGTGCAGCCGTTCAAATGCCAGTTCTCCAAAGCCGCAGCCGCCTGGGTAAGTGCGATTATCTCCGCGTGAGCGGTCGGGTCCTGCAATTGCTCCCTCTGGTTGTATGCCTTTGCGATGATTGTGTTGTTATGAACAATTACCGCCCCAATCGGCACGTCGCCATTCTCCTCGGCGATTTTCGCCTGGTCGATTGCGATTCGCATATACTGCTCATCGGTTTTAGCAATGTTTGTCATAAACAGCGTGGGCTAAAACCCACCCTACACAGCTTAGGTATTTCTATTTCTGCGGAGGATTCTTTTACCCACTATATATATACCGTAAATAAATAGTATTGCACCAACAGTCAGTGCTGTAGTAATTAAAATAAATGTCCTTCTTGCTGTTTGGAAATATTCTTGTTCTTTCAGCGCCTCTGCGACACCGTCGTTGAAGCCTGAATATCCCTGAGCATCGAACCATTTCGGTAATTCAACAATTGCTCTTTTAGTTAAAAAAGCATCCCCCAACCAAGGGCCATTATGCCAACGCAATCTAGAACCATGATGCCAGCTTAACTCTGCAATCTCCCCATCTCCTTTCAAAAATACTAAGAGAGCCGAACCATGACAAGAACACATAGTTCCGCTTTCAGTGATTTCAAGGATGCTTAAAAACTCTTTTACTTTGTTATTTCCACTTATTACGTGTAGTACCGTACCTTTGCCGTACACAGCGGTGGATCTGATTTCTATTCTGTTGGTATCTTGGACCTTATCGATGAGTACAGTTTTCCACTTCCCCCTCAAAGCCATCCATTTCCTGGGAAAATCCTTAAGATATTTGTAATATTCTGCATCTTCTTTTTCTTGTCGTTCAGCAGCTTCTTCAAGTAATTTTCTTCTTTCAGGGCTTAATTCTATACCCTTTTTATCAGCCATATCCAAAAGTTCTTTTGGTCCTTTTGCCCCTTCTGCTAAGGGACTTATAAAAAATAACAATTGGATAAGGAGAAAGACCAGAAGCAGCTTAAAATTCATACAGGTTATTTTCATACTTAAATAATGATTTTATAATCTTGCATTTTTTGATCAGTAGAACAGTTGACCGCCCCGCACCTATTTGCACGATTGCACCAAAAATACAAAACGTTCTAAAAAAATCATTATCACTAAACTCCCAACCTGTTGCTGCAATGCAAATAGGTGCTGGGCTCTATTTTTTGCCTTCGGCAAAAAATACCCCCAAGGGGAATCGAACCCCTGTTACCGGGTTGAGAACCCGACGTCCTAGGCCGCTAGACGATGGGGGCGGCTGATATTTTCAATTTTCTATTTATGATTTTCGATTTGCAATTATAGAGGAAATCACATTACGGGGTCAATCATAAAAAAAGACAGTCGGCAGGGACACTGACGACTGCCATAAATTTTAGGACGACTTAATAATGTATCAGTTCACCGAGCCGACGAGATGCTGGCCGATTGTGTGTTTCTGCCCGCTTTCATTTTGCGCCTGTTTTTGAGCGGGTTTCAGGTAGTCAGCCATTTGTTCGAGTTTGGCAATGCGTCGGGCCAGTTGCATCCGCTGCCTCATCGCGCCGGCGGAGCTTATGAGAATGATGCTGCAACACGCAAGGAAAAGCAAGTATGCCCAGCCGTGTGCTCCGCTCCAACCCGGATGGGTATGGATGATGAGCGGCATCACAACCGCCAGAATGACCAAACCAAGGAAGTATTCGATTACCCACAACAGCTTCTTATCGCCGAACATAACTGTCTCCTTTAACTTATGTAAGACCCTTTTTCCAGGCGCAGTAAGTATCGGCGTTAGTTGACGCGGGTATTAGCTGTACGTTATTCAAAGGGTACAGACAGGGGTAAAAGACAAACGACTTTTGGGATTTTTCTCTATTTGGTATGTCTTATCGGGCCTTGTGGACACTACCTGAACAGCAGCAGATACTTGCTTGTGGGCAATTAAAAAAAAGGTCTGCACCCAGGAAAAGGTGCAGACCCTGAAATGTTAGAGCATCTCAAAGCCGTTTAGGGCCAGAGCTGTTGCGTAAGCCATTGCTGCGCCAGAATCGAGTAATCCTTGAAATTGATGGCCTGCGGCGGTCCTGACTGCTCCAGGTTTGCCGGTGAACCTAAAGGCAGGTATATTTCACCCGTGCCTCTGGTAGCTATGTAGCCGGCCTCAGCAGCAGACAAGGCATAATCATATACCCTGAAATCATCCACTCTGCCGGCCCAGTAACCCCACCACTGGTCCCGCGTTCCGATATAGAACCTGTCAACAGGCGGAGTAAACATCCCGACTGTAACGTTGTTGGACTCGTTGACATCCTGGCCGTTAAGGTAAATTGCCATTGTGCCGGCATTGCCGTCCCTGGTAACTACAAAGTGGTTCCACCGCCCAGCAAAATCACTCAGCCGCATATTATCCCTGGCCACCGTGAAGCCGTTTACGTCGTAATGGACGCCCGGGCCGTAGGGGTAAATGGGAGGCAGCGGCGCCGGACAGTACAACTGAAGCACTTCGTTGGCGCCTTTTATAACGTCAAAGACCTGGGGCCACGTATCGCCCGGCGTATGAACGGGGTCGCTGTTAACCCAGAGGGAGACGCTAAACTTGTTGGTGGTCGATACAAAGTTGAGGACCTGCGGCGGGACGGTGACGTAGGTATTACGGCCATAATAGAAATTGATACAGCCGTTCCCGTCATATCCGCCCGCGGCCTCCCAGGTTTCCGGACCCAGATTGTATATGGTACCGTTGAAGTCACCCACAGCATCGGAAACGTTAGGCCCGGCAGTTTCGTCAAACTTGTACCATAGTACCGGAGCATTTGGCTGTGCTATCGGGGAAATGTTAACGGTCTTGTCGCTGTCGAGCCAGTCGCGCACCATAGCATCAACGTCGCTCATATTAACGTTGCAGTCGCCGGTTAGGTCGGCTGTTGGACCGTATTCGAGCACGCACGAGGACGGATACAGGCGTAAATTATCAAACCTCACGGTTCCCTCGCCGCCATTGTTCAGGTAATTGCACCTTTGACCAAGACCCATATAGAAGTACTTGATGTGATGCAAGTTCACGCCGCCACTGCTGAACGACGCAAGGTTGATATTCCACTGCTGCCAGTTCCCGTTGGTTTGCGCATTCGGGTCGTCGTGCAACAACATTGCAAAGTTGCTATTGGTGTCCTCCATCGCCACGTACATCCTGTCATAATTCGGGTTGGCCTGGTTACCTGCAGCGCCCTGGAAAGAAATTTGCAGCAACTTTGTTTCCTGCTGCAGTTTTCCTCCGCCTGTCCAGTCGGATTCCGGGTTGTTGCAGTCGAATCGGCCCTCGGAGAACAGGTCGTTTCCCTGCGTATTCGAGTTATTGTCATAGGCAAAAACCATGACACCGGACTGCCAGGTAAGAGATGCCCCGCCGCCGTACAGTGAACAGGACAAGTCATTGGAATCCGTGTGCCACTTCTGGAGCATTGCATTGTTGTCGGCATAAGAAAAGTCATCGACGATATAGTAATCGGGTATCGTAAAGCTCCAGACCTCGCCTTTCCATCGCTTCAGCGGATGGGCATTATTGACTTCATCTATACGCCAATAGTATGAGGTATTGTAGGCGAGGTTGCTCAGCGAATAGCTGTTTGCGTCCTGCAGCCCCTTATGGACGCCGTTCGGGTCGGGGTCATTGGGACCAATAGTTGCGATTTCGTTCGGGTCTTTGCCGAGGAACACATCGTGTCCTTTAGTAGTCGCAGCCCACAGTCCCGAAGTCCAGATAAGTTTCAGAGGCGTTATGTTAATGCCGACCGAGCCGGATACCGGCTGGGGGTCTCTTGCGCTTCCGCCAAGGGTTGTGAGCTTCCAGACGACGCCTTTCCACGGGCTGGAGACGTTGGCATCATTGACTTCATCAATTCTCCAGTAGTAGGCCGTACCGACACCAAGCATGCCGGGCGGACTGTAGCTGTTGGCATCCTGTCGGCCTTTGTAAACGCCCTGCGGATTACCGACTGTGGCATTTGTTACCGCGTTCTGGTCTATGCCAAGATAGACGTCGTGACCATTATTGGGCTGTCCGTAAGCCACCCAATCTCCGGGGTTCCAGATGAGAGTCGGCGTCATACTTATATCTGTGGCCCTGTTCGCGGGACTCGGACCCCAAGCACGTCCAAATTTGGGCTGAGCTACGACAGTGGTATAGGTTGGTGTAGTCACGTTGTAATCGACGAAGAGGTCGCCCCGGTCGTCGAATGCCACTATCTGGCCGCTATTTATGTAGGTGTTAAGTAGTGAAGCAGGAGCGGAGCGGTCGCCTTTTATGCGAAGCGTTCCTGGGGCAACATTAATCTTGCCCTTGGCTCCTATGGTGAAGCTTGACCCGGTGGCCGTGTCTTCCAGCGCTCCGCCATATAGATTTACTGTGCCGTTTCTTATGGTGAACTTCGCGACGGAGATGGTTCCGCCGTACAACTTCACAATGCCGTAAACATTTTTCAGTCCCGTGTCGCCTCCGCCAATCAGCAGACCATCGCCGCCGGCCGTTGATGCGGTGACTGTGCCGGCGTACATATCTATCTCGCCACCCTCAACGTCGTCAGCAATCGTGCCGATATCCAATGCCCAGCCGGCCTCAACTGTGGTGGCTTGCGGCGATATAGTCAGCACAACGCACGGGTCATCCTGTCGCCAGCAAGCGACCGAAAGCCGCGACGTCACTGCTGAACCGGCAATGCACGGGTCATTAACCGCGCCCTGGACGCAGGCCCACAAGCCGGCGTTCGGCTCACCATTGCTCCAGTTATTGGCGTCATGCCAATCGACCCCGTCGCCGGCGCCCGTCCAGTTGGTCTGGGCTTCCCACCAGCCGGCTGAAACGCTGCCGACCAAAGGCAGCAACAAAAGAAAGGACATTAAAAGAATAAGTTTCTTGGACATAATACTCCTCCTAAATTCTGAGTTACTAATCGAGTTCTTGAATTTGGCAAAAAACGCGCCTCCATTTTGTGGAGACAACTTACCTCTATTATACAATAATAGCCGTCAAAAAGCAATATATCCATAATATCAAGTTTCCAGCAAAACACCTATTTGAGCCAATCTTCAGCAAACCTCGCAAAATCCCTAAAATCGATGATTTCGGGGGAGCTTTTATACAGATTAGCGGGTGAGTCGAGCGGTAAAAGAATCTCGCCGGTTCCGTCGGTTGTAATCCAGGTGACTTCCTCGGCGGACAGGGCATAGTTATAGATTCTGAAGTCATCTATCCTGCCGACCCAGTAACCCCACCACTGGTCGCGTGTGCCGATATAGAACCTGCTTACGGGCACGGGGAACATCGGTCCGGTGGCATTGGTCGAATGGGCCAAAACCTGCCCGTCGTAGTAGATACTCATCGTATCAGCGAGGGTGTCTTTGACGAAAACGTAGTGGTGCCAGTCGTCGGCAAGGTCGTTTATATCGAGTGTTGCCGACCCGACGCCGTTAGCACCGACATTGAAGTGGACCTGTGGGCCGGAGGCATACGTCGGAGGTATGGGCGTTGGACAGAACGTCTGGAATACCTCGTTGCTGTCTATCCAGGCATCGAACAGTTCCGGCCATTCTCCGCTCGGCGGGTACTGGATGTAGGTTTTGACCCATGCCGAGAAGGTTACGCCCGTTGCGGCAGCGGCAAAGTTCAGCGCCTGCGGCGGCACGGTGACATAGGTATGAGAGCCGTTGGTCAGGTTGATGCATCCATTGCCGTCGTAGCCCGCGCCTGGTTCCCACGTCTGCGCGCCGAGGTTCTGGACCGTGCCCGGGAAGCTGCCGGTCTGGTCGGGTACATTGGTCCCACTTGTTTGATTGAACTTGTACCAGAGCACGGGGCTGTTTGGCCCGTCTATATTGAGACCTGTGTGCAGCCACTCGTCGGCGAAAAGACCCATATCCTGGCTGTCAACATCGCCATCGCTGTCGAGGTCGGCGGGCGAGCGCGGGCCTCCTTCAACATAAAGCACGATGTGGCAAACGGTGAGCGGCGGAATTGTATATGAAAACGCATTGCCTGTAATTGAGGTCAGGGGCGCTCTCTCTGTTATGGTTGGGCTGCTATCGTCAAAGGCCCACACCGCGGCCGATTTGTAGCTGTGCGGGCTTATAATGTTGAACGAGCCGTTTATTGCATCGTCGAAATTTTTATTGATGACTATCAGATGCAGTTCTAAATCATTGGGGCCGCTCACAGAGGCATAGATGGAGCTGTTTTGCTTATCAGACATTATTGCAGCTACCTTCGTGTCGCCGAAGGTGGAGTGTGCGCCATCGTAGTTTCTGTATATATTACAGGCAGCATTTACGTAAGTGCCGCTGCCCCAGTAGGTTGCCATATAGACGCCATATTTGCCGAAGATACCGAGAACGTCTGCCGTGGCGATGCCGCCGGAGTAGTGGTCCTGTGCCCCGTAGTCATATTCCGTGAACGCCAGCTTCGTCCCTTGATAATAGTTATTGATGGACTCAAACACTTCAGGCAGAATGGGCAGGTGGTCGCTGCACCACTCGGCTATCCAACTCTCTTCTAAGTAATCGGGGTCCCAAAGGGTCCTCGGTGCCTGCATACGTGCCTGGCAATTTGCTCTTGAATAGACGGAAGGAACATCCACAATTCTGTTTCCGTCAAAAGGCCCTGAGCCGTCATGTGCCTCGGGATACCAGTGAAGGTCGAGCACATCCAGAAGTCGTCTGCCTGCGGCAACGGAATTTGCCTCCATCCTGTCCAAGTAATAATCGAGGAACCAGTTGTATCCGTTTTTCAAGCTCTCCCAGTCGTTGGCGTCCTGGAAGTTGTGGTATCCGTTAAATCCGTAGCTGACCGGGCCGAGAATCTGGGCGTTGGGGTCAACGTTTTTTACGGCTATGGACAAGGCGACGCTTCTTTCCATCAGCTCAGTGCAGGTGGCCTTGGGGGGATGAAGCCGCGGATGTGTTCCGTTGACGTCGTCGCCGTTCGACCAAATGTCGGGTTCATTGTCGAGGTCATAAAACTTTACGCCGTTCGGCTGGCCAGCATATCCGTATCTGCTCACCAGAAAATTGACGAATTCATCCATATATACGTTGGGGTCGTTGCCGTCGGGATTACCGGGCGGGTTACAGAAAGGCGCACCCTTTGCATAAACAACATTCTTCCATCTGGAGGATGGAGCTTTTTGTTCTACAGTGACCTCGTGTAAGTCGTCTGCGGAGACGTAACCAGCCATTTGGAGGGTTACGACGGATGCTCGGTTGTTCGCAATGGCACTATCGTGAAAAGTCGTTATGGCTATGCCGGGAATGAGCTGCTGTCCCGACGGCAAGCCTCCGACGAGGTTTCGGTCATTCCAGTGGTAGTAGTCGTTGCCTGCGTTTGAGAAATTGTTTTCCCAGTTGTAGCCCGTCAGCCGATTGCCGCCGCTTCTTACGATGGTAAAATTTGCGCCGCTTCCCCAGTTTGTGCCGTAGATATATGGGCTGATTGGCGAGCGATACGCTTCTGTGGATATGGTGAAGGTAACATTAAGGTCTGCCTCGGCGACTGCAACAAGAGCGTTATATACGATTAAAACCGCCGCAAACAGGCCTGTGTGCTTCATTTTGCCCTGCCTCCACCTATAATGGGCGTGGCTATTAACCGGGGCTTCGTTCTGTGCGTGGTCCCGTAAATCCGAGCTAATTTAATGATGTAATTGCTTTGTTTCCTTGCTGGCTGTATTATTATACCCGCTCCACTTTACGAAAGCAAGTATTTTTGCGATGGTTTTAAGGAATCTCTGAGCTATAGGGTGTTGCTAAGCCGGAAGGATTATCGCGTTGAAACCGCCCCTTGCCCTTATCAATAGCGGCGGTCGGATTCGAACCGACGACCCTGGGCTTATGAATCCCATGCTCTAACCAACTGAGCTACACCGCCATTTCGATTGAATAGTTTAACTGTGAAAACCCACCGCTGCAACAGAATTTACGGCGATTCGACTTAGCCGTTGCACCTCAGCTTGATGGGCGTGGCGAAATTGCTTGACAGGATTGTGGGATTTGATTATTTGTTTGACGCAATGGCAATAGAGGGAAAGACAGAACTGTTTTTTTAACCGGCATTTTAGGTGAGTAATCAATATGGCAAAAAGCAGGGCAAAAGTGGCAGTGGTCGGCAGCAGTAATATGGATTTGGTCGTTAAGTCCGATAGGATACCGATAGTGGGGGAAACGATTTTGGGCGGGGACTTCCTGATGGTGCCGGGCGGCAAAGGCGCAAACCAGGCGGTGGCGGCGGCAAAGCTGGGGGCAGAGGTGTTCTTCATTGCAAAATTAGGTGACGATATATTCGGAACACAGTCGCTGGCGAATTTTAAGAAGGTGGGCGTCAATACGAAATTTATCAGCATAACAAAGGATTCGCCGTCGGGGGTGGCGCTGATTATGGTGGATGCGAAGGGGAATAATTCAATCGTTGTCGCGCCGGGGGCGAATCAGAAGTTGTCGGCAGGGGACGTGAGAAAAGCAAAGGCGGATATCGCATCGTGCGGGGCGGCTGTGGCGCAATTGGAGATTTCACTTGAGACGGTTATGTGTGCGGCCCAAATCGCAAAGAAAGCGAAGGTGCCTTTCATTTTGAATCCCGCGCCGGCAAGAGAGCTGCCTGTCGAGCTTCTCAAACTGGTGGATGTCCTTACGCCAAATGAGACGGAGGCACAGATACTCAGCGGTGTGGCGGTGAGCGATGAAACGACGGCAAAAGCGGCCGCGGAGAAGCTTCTTGAGACGGGTGTGGGGACAGTCATATTGACGATGGGGATACAAGGGTATCTGTTGGCGGGCAGGGGGGGTGTGGAATTTGTCGGTGCACATAAGGTCAAGGCGGTAGATACAACGGCGGCGGGCGATGCGTTCACGGGCGGACTTGCGTTTGCACTGGCGGGTGGGCAGCCGATTGCCGATGCGGCGCGATTTGCCAATTACGTTGCGGCATTGTCGGTGACGAAGATGGGGGCTCAGCCGTCGATGCCTTCGCTGAGGGAGGTTGAAAAGTTTATGAAACAGTAAGCCGAGACGGCTTACGGAAAACTATTATCTGAATCAGGGAGGTTTCAAAATGGTAGCGATTCAATCTTACGGGCTGGCGGTTCTGATGTGCGTGGTAACGATGCTGTGCTGGGGTTCATGGGCGAACACGCAGAAGTTAGCCAGCAAGGAATGGAAGTTTCAGCTTTTCTACTGGGATTACTCAATCGGGGTGTTTTTGCTTACGCTGATACTGGCTCTGACGATGGGTTCTATGGGAAGCGGTGGACGAAGCTTTGCGGCGGATTTGTCGCAGGCAAGCGGCAAATTCCTGGGGTATGCTTTTTTAGGCGGGGTGATATTCAATATCGCCAATATCCTGTTGGTCGCTGCTATTGATATCGCCGGGCTTGCGGTGGCGTTTCCGGTCGGTATCGGTTTGGCGCTGGTCATCGGCGCGATTACCACTTACCGTGTTGACCCGACGGGCAAGGTATCGTTACTGGCACTGGGCGTGGCGGGAGTGGCGGTAGCCATAATTTTAGACGCACTTGCTTACAGAAAGCTGCAAACAGGCGGGCAAAAAGCAGGCACAAAAGGGATTGTCCTGTCGGTGCTTTGCGGGATTCTGATGGGTTTCTTTTTCAGATGGGTGGCGGCGGCGATGCCGTCGGATTTGGCAAACCTTGCTTTGCCGGCTGAAGCGGGCAAGCTGACGCCATATACGGCGCTGGTGTTGTTCTCGCTGGGACTGCTGGCGTCTAACTTTGTTTTCAACACTGTAGGCGTAAAGTTAATCACGGGGCAGTCGGAACCGCTGGGGGACTATGTAAGAAAAGGAAATTTGCGGCTGCACCTTGTGGGCGTCATCGGCGGTATGATTTGGGGTGTGGGTATGTCGTTCAGCATACTTGCAGGGGACTCGGCGGGTTACGCAATCTCATATTCGTTGGGCCAGGGTGCGACAATGGTGGCGGCGTTTTGGGGAGTGTTTATCTGGAAGGAGTTCAGAAACGCTCCAAAGGGCGTCAACGGGCTGATTGCATTGATGTTTCTGTGTTTTATCGTCGGACTGGCTCTTATCACCTTCGCCAATGCAAAGTAGAAAAGAAACCGTGAAAATAACCAACGCTGATGCGTGATGCACCGAAATAAGAAAATCAAGGGGATATGCAATAAAAGGGCTTGATTGAGCGTCTAATAATAATCACAATGTGTTTGTTTGCGAAATAGTTTGAGAAATCTTTTTTTCAGGAGAAGTGAATTATGAAATCAATGAAGAAGGCAGTTGCGGCAGGAACAGTGCTGGCATGTGTAATGCTGGCGCAGGTTGTAGTCGCAGCCGAAGGTGTGGTGGGCGAATGGGAGTTCAAGAGCAAGATGGACGCCAGGACGTCTGATGCGACGATGACAATTACGAGGAACGCCGATGGGAAGTATTCTGGGACGTGGACGACGCAACGTGGCGAAAGCGTCCTTTCGGATATTACATTCGAGGGCGGCAAAGTAAAGTTTGTGCAGACGATGAAATTTCAGGACCGGGAGTTCAAAACGTCATACGAAGGGACTGTTGAAGGCGGTAAACTGAAAGGCACTGCAAAGGGCGATCGCGGCGATTCAACGGTTGAGGGGACTCTTCAGGGAACACCGAAGAGCGGGGCAGAGGCGATATGCGGCGAATGGCAGATGACCGTTAATACGCCTGCGAGGGAAAATGTTGAGAAGCTGACAATTACGAAGGACGCCAACGGCGTGCTTGCGGGTAAATGGGCGGGGCAAAGAGGTGAGAGCGCGATTTCCAATGTGAAGTTTGAAGCCGGCAAGCTGACGTTCGCACGCAGCAGCAGAATGGGCGACAGGGAATTTACAACAACATTTTCGGGCACTGTTACGGGCGACGAGATAAAGGGCACGTTCAGCAGCGAGCGCGGCGACAGGGAAGCAAATGCGACGCGCGTCGGCGCGAAGAAGGCCGAGCCGAGCAAGGCGGAGCCGAACAAACCGGCGCCAAGTAAGCCGGCCGGAGGCAAATAATCAGCCGGGTAAGCAGCTAAATTGCTTAGCCGCGAGAAGAAATGTAAGACAGCCCCGCAATGCCGATTGGTGTTGTGGGGCTGAATTTTGCGCCGATTTCAAAAGATTTGAGGAACGCCGCCGGGCTTACATACGTTTGTATCTTGGGCCGCCGGCGCCTTCGGGGCAGGTCCATCGGATGTTGTCGTATGGACATTTGCGCTGGCAGGTTTTGCAGTGAAGGCAGTTTGAGGGATTGGCTGGTTTAACTTCGTTTTGGATTGTTTCGTACACGCCTGCGGGGCAGAAGGTGATGCAGGGACAGTCGAATTTGGGCGAGCATTTAACCTTGCAGATGTTCCCATCGAGAATTGTAAGGTGTGAGGGCTGCTCTTCGCGGTGCTCTGTGGCGGCGACGGCGGTGAAGGTGTCTTTGTCGAAGGATTGATTGGGCTTTAGCCGGTAGGGCATTGTGGTAAGCGCTTCATAATCTTTTTCGATATTAAAGGCCGGCAGCAAAGTCCCGAGGACAGATAACGGCATACCCTGGAGTGGGCCGAATTTGGCGACGGTCTGGCGGAATTTGGCGGCGCGTTTCATTTCTCGCGCGACGTTCGATTGCTCGATAAGGTTGGTATATCTGCCCGCGGTCTGAGTGGGGTTATCGGAGGATTCGGCGATTGCCTTAGCGGCCTGGATGCCGGAATCGATTGCGTTATGGAGGCCTTTGATTTTGAGCATATTGACGAAGCCGGCCGAGTCGCCGATTATGACACAATTACCCTTGCCTATGCTGCCTGTCAGGGGGTCTCTTGGAACGGCGAACCAGCCGCCTTCCGGAATCATTTTAGCGCCGGCCTCGACTACGGTGCCGCCGTCGATGAATTGCTTTACGAATTTGTGTCCCTTAAACCGCGTGAGTGCATCCTGTGGGCAGAAGTCGCAGTATCTCCAGTCGGTGCCGATAATCATACCGACGGCAAGGTGCTCCGTCTGGAGGGCATAAACAATTCCGCCTCCGAACATTCCCGGGCCTATTACGGGGGTCCAAATCGGATAACCCATCGCGTGAACCACCCGGCCTGCGGTGAATTTGTCGTATTGCTCTTTGCTTACCTTAATCAATTCTTTGACGCCGACCGAGTAGAGCTGATTTGTGTGTCTTTTCAAGTAAGCTTTTTCGACAAATTTTTCCGTAAGCAGGCCGTCGCAGCCCTCGGCGAGGACAATGAATTTTGCTTCAATTGTTTCGCCTTCGACGTAGTTGGGCTGTTTGTGACCTTCCTTGTCGAGACCCTGGTCAACGAGCTTGACGGCCTTGGCTGCGCCGGTCTCATCGACGATGATGTCGCCGGCGGCAAAACCGCTGAGGACCTCGACGCCGAGGTTTCTTGCGATTTGGCCTAACCATTTGGCCAGTTTGCTGATGGAGACGGAGTAATCGCCGAGGTGAATCATTTGGCCGAAGCCCAGTCCTAAGATTCGGGCGAGGCGAATGACGGGGAGAATATTGAAGGATAACTTGCCGCCCAGAAGAAACATAATGTTGTCTTTGTCGATTTTGTTTGCGAGGACGTCCTTTGCGGCGTCGGTATCACGCCAGCCGGGCGACGCTGCATCAAGCAGGGTATGGAGCGGCTCGGCTTCGAGGACAGCGCCCGAGAGATTGTGATTGCCGAAGTCAGCGCCTTTTTCGATAAGGACGACTTCGGCTTGGGGTTTTAAGATTTTCAGTTGGATTGCGCAGGCAAGGCCCGCCGGTCCGCCTCCGACAATCAGTGCCTCGACCTTGCTGTAGTTTGTATTGTCTGCCACTGTCAGGTTTACTCCTCTAAAGCCGCGACGAGCTGCGGCACAATATCTTCGACAGCCCCGACGATATAGTAATCGCACTGCTTGAAAATCGCTGCGCCGGGGTCGCTGTTAATCGCGATAATCGTCTCGGTATTGGCGACGCCAATCATATGCTGGATTGCGCCGGAAATACCGAGAGCGACGTAAAGTTTGGGGCCGACTGCCGTTCCGGTTTGACCAACCTGGTGGATTCGTTCGGTGAAACCCTGCTCGACTGCGGCGCGAGAAGCGCCTTTTTCGACGGCGGTATTGAGACGCCTTGCGAGAGAGCCGCAGAGAGAGCCGAGCAGGCGGTCGTAATTATCGCGGTTCTGCATCCCTTTTCCGCCGCTGACAATGACATCCGCCTCGAAGTTGACTTTGCCGGCGCCAAGCTCGGTTTTCAGTATTTCCAGGGCTATGTCATCTTTTGTGACATTGGCTTTGAGTTTGATGACTTTTCCCGTTCTCGATTCATCGGGGGTGAGGCGTTTCATAACGCCTGGTCTTGCGGTAGCCATTTGTGATTTTGAGTTTTTGGTGCATATAGTGGCCATAACATTGCCGCCGAGGGCTGGTCTTGTCTGGAGGAGGATGCCTATTTGGCCTTTGCGGGAGCTGTCCCTGATATCGAGGCCTGTGCAGTCGGCGGTTAGGCCGCAGCCGACGCGATATGAAACAAGCGGGGCGAGCATTCTGCCCTGAGGCGTGGCGGCATAGAGGACAATCTGAGGCCAGTATGTGCTGATTGCATCGCCGATGACCTTGCGGTGTGCGATGGGGTCGAATTCGGCTAAAAGCGGGTCCTCTGTCAAATAAACATTGTCGGCCCCTGCGGCAATCAACTTCGGCGGAATTGATTCGAGATTATCGCCTGCAAGGACGACGCCGACCTTTGTGAGCAGGGAATCAGCCAGTTCTCGCGCCTTGCCTATAAGCTCGAATGTTGCGGGATGGACTGAATTGTCGCGGTGTTCTGCGACGACCCATACCTCGCCTGTATAGGCAGGTTCGGTGTGCTGCAAGCCGGCGAGCATATCATCGAGCGCATTTTTGTGAAAGTGTTCGCCGGCCTGAGTCAGAATTTTCGCTTTGACTGATTCGTCAATCCGGTTGATTTCTTTTATGCCGAGGCGTGACATCGTATCGGCGAGGATTTTGAAATCCTCGGATTCTTTTTTTGTGCTCTCGAAATTTCTGTCGAATATATTCGCTCTTTTTGCCGGTAAGACGTAGGCGCCGGCCTGTTGGTCGCCTGTGCGGTCGGCTTGTCCGTTGCCGGTTTTGAAGCCCTCGGTGACAATTTTAACGAGCGCCTTTGCATCGGTAACCTGACGGCATTTTCGGGAGCTTTTGCCGGGCGGGAAGACACGAATGACGCTGGTTTTGGAGCCCTTAACGCCAATCAGGGTTGCCTTGATGTCGTCGCTGGTCCAGGTTGTTACTTTTGTTCTGTTGGCTCGCCTTGTCCCCCCAAAAGTCGCAAACAAGGGATATTCATATTTTGCAACGGTAAGGACGACCGGAGTTCTTTTTGCGGCGACGATTTGGCTGCCGCCGCTGATGATTCTTGTAAACTCGAATCGGCCGTTGCGAAACTGGGCGTCGGTTGCATAGGCAATGCAGGGGGTCTGGAGCTCTTCTGCAATCTGAGGCGGCACCTGTGCGGTGTCGCCGTCCACCGACTGCATCCCGGTAACGACATAGTAATTATTGTCGCCGTTAAAAATTTCCTTTGCAATTTTTTTGATTGCGAATGCCAGTGGATTGGCGGTAGCGACGGTGTCGGCTCCGCCGAGTGCTCTGTCTGTTAGTAAGATGACGTGGTCGGCGCATCTGTTTAAGCTGTAGCGAAGGACGTCTTCGGCCATCGGCGGCCCCATACTGAGAGCGACGATTTTAGCGCTATTGTCGCCGCTTATCTGCCTCATACGGTTGGCAAAGGCAAGGGCCTGGGTATCAAGCTCGTTTATCACGCTGGCCAGGCGTGCGCGAACAAGAGTGCCCGTTTCGGGGTCGAAGGCGTTGTCGGTTATCTGAGAGACATCAGGAACCTGCTTGACCAAGACGATATAATTGCTCATACAACTTATCCTGTTTTTCAGTGAACTCATTGCTGCCCGTCTTGCGTCAGCCCCGGCTCTTACCCTGACAAGCCAAAGGTCGCAGTGGGGCGAAACCAGCAGTATATCTCGATATTTTCATTATGTCAAACGCGAGGGCGCACGAATTTCTCCATTGATGATGGTGCGGAAAACCAAATCAATCAACAACGAACATCAATTTCGGCCTTTATCGGCCCGCGCTGCGACATCCGGCATCGAGTATCGTGCGCTCAGAACTTATATATAAACGACATCTGCCCTCTCAAGCTGTCCGCATCGTCCTCGCCGCTGTATTTCGTCTCCCATTGCGAAAGTTCAAAGCCGATATCCGCGTTCTTGTCGATGGCATAAATCACGTTTGCGAACACCGCCCTGTTGCACTCACGGTTGTTGTCCGTTACACCGCCCAAATCATCGTCATCCACGTCATCAACGCTTACTCCGACATTATAGCTCCATTTACCCCAGGGCCCAAAACTTGCCTCTATCCAGCCGCCGCGACTCGATATCTCCTTGTCGTACACAGGCGAACCGGACGTCCCTATGTTCCTCAGCCCCTGGCCGATGCCGCCCAGATACGCTGCAAGGTTCTCTCCCGTAAACAGCTCGCCTTTCAGCGTCAGCCACTTGTTCACCGGCTGCAATACGTCCAGGTTCAGCGACCAGCTGTGGAACTTGTCGTTGCTGCCGTTGACGGCCGTATCATACTCCTCTTTCGCCCAGTGACCTGAAACGCCTATCGTGGTCGGCTTGTAACCCCACGATGGAAATGTCACACTCGCCCTCGCCTGTAAACTCGGAAAACCCGCGTCCTCCCCCGCATCACCAGGCGTAAAGCTCCCTGACTGTCCTATCGTCCTCGCCAATGCTCCCTCAAATTTCAAATCCACGTCCTTATCCATTACATAACTCTTCGTAAACCGCAACTGCGGTCTGCGGTACCCGATATTGCCGACCCACCAACAAGCTGAATAATTCAGCATATCAGGAAACAGCGGCGATATAACATCGCTCGTTTGACCTGCCAATATGCTGAAACGCTCTGCAGGCCAATCAAGATTCATATACGCATGCCGCATCATTGGCCTGGGCTTGTTCTCTGCGCCGCCCTCGTAAAAATCTATCTCCACCCGCCCGCTCGTCTTCATTTCTCCGCCGCCGGGACCGTATATCCTCATCCCAAGCCGCGTCTCATTGGCAGTCATATTGAACTGGCTGTCATCATCGTTGCTCGCCTCCGACTGAACCCACTTGGCATAATTGCCCGTCTCGATACGCGAGCTGTCATACGCCGCATCAAGCTTTAATCGGCCATATAATTCCACGTCCAGCCCCGACACAACCGGCCTCTTTTCAACCACCGTTTTCGCCGGCTCCGCTGCCTTCGCAGAAGGTACATTCGGCTCCGGCTTTGCCTTAACCGGCTCTTCTTGTTTCTCCACCATCCTTTTTATCTCGCCAAGCTCCTTCTCTAATCTATCTATCCTCGCTTTCAGTTCCGCGTTTTCCTTCGCCGTATCCGTCTCACTCATCGCCGGACATACCTGCCCTCCTGCAAGTAATATTCCAGCAATTGCCAAAATTATCACTTTTTTCATAACTGCAATCCTTTCCTCAAAGCCCAAACACAAATCACATCTTTTCACCGGGTAAAAACGACGCTCAAATCCAAAGGGCATAAGTTTACCGTAACTTCACAGATACCGTCAAGAAATCTCCCCCGGCGGTGCAACAGAAGATTTTCAGAAAAAAAGGCAGGAAGATATGACGACTCACATAAATTTGACACCTTGCCCGCAAAACTGCTATAATTCCGTCTGAAATTTGCGCCCGTAGCTCAATTGGATAGAGCATCGGTCTACGGAACCGGAGGTTAGAGGTTCGAGTCCTCTCGGGCGCGATGGCCTCGCAGGACAAGTCGGTAGATAAGCCCCAATCAGATTCCAAGCATCAAATCCAAAACCTGCCTGCAGGCAGGCGATATCCCAAACAATACTCAAATACCAATTTTCAAGTATGCTCTCAAAATGTTGGTAACATTTTGTTTGTTATTAATCCGCTTCTGCGGAGTCGGCGAGGGATTGCCTGAACTCCAGATACTCCTGCTCGGTCATTGTCTCGGTGATTTCGCCGGCCAGCCAGGCGTCATCAAGCCAGTCAACTAACTGCTTAACCATAAGCGGCTCGACAACAGGCGATTGCTCGGCTTCAATAAATTCTCGCTTAATGCACTCTTTGGATTTGGTTATTTGCAACTGCTTTATTCTGCGAATCGCTGAGATTGTCTCGTCAGGTCTGATTTCGTAAAACTTGTCGGTTCTCGCACGCAGTCGCGCCGGCCTTGCCAGCAAGCTTGCCCTCGTATCGGGCAGCATCAAACCAACGCTCGTTGTGTTTGGCCTGGTTACATCTTCGGCGGCGATTTCGGCCAGCATCGCTTCACTTGTCGCGCCAATGATATTGTCTTGCCCTGAACCGCCAGCCATTTTCATCCACTGGTTGTCACCCCACGCCGCCTCCCATAGCCAGTCATTGCAGAAAAGTTTCAGGTCGGCAATATCCACGTCGCCGTCCGCATCGAGGGATATGTTGGGGTCCTGCGTCATCCAGACCTTCGCCAAAATCGCAAAGTCAATGAAGTTGACAATCTCGTCTTTATTATAGTCGGCCTTGCTCCAGTAATATTCGTCCCCGCCCAAATCCACCCGACCGTAAGTTATACGGGGCTCGCCGTCGATGTCGGTCTCATCGCCGTAACTGCCGTTCGGGTCGCCGGCGTTCTTGCACTGAGACGTTTCACCCAGGTGCAAATCATTTGGGTTTGTGCCGATATTCATAAAGCACGGTTCGCCCGTGATATTGCCGGTGCCGGGATGCGGTTGCTGTAACAGGCAGTAATTTACTTTATTGAAACTCCAGGTTTGCCTGTTAAGGTCGTTTGTGTTGTTGCCGGATATGATGCAGTTGATTATGTTCGGGTCCGCCCCCGGGTCAGTAGCTACTATACCATAGGTATCATTATCATAAATGGTGTTGTTTCTAACAAGCGGCACGGAACTTTGGCTATAAAAAATAATCCCTGCGCCGCCTGGGTATATAGAATGTTTGGTCCCGTTGTTGTGAATCCAGTTATTTGTTATGGTAGTCGCAAGATTGTCGGACAATAGCAAACCATTATAGCCGCAATAGCGAATCACGGAATTTTGCATATTGAGATTGCATCCGTAAGACAGTGACAGACCGCCGTCTTCACAATCGGCAATAACGCAGCGGTTTAGCGATAAATCCGTATCCGAACAATACACACCATCGGCACCGGAATTTTTCACGGAACAATCAGTCATTGTGGTAGTAACATCTGATAAATCCAGACCGTAATAGTCGCCGTCAAAAACAGAGTTGTTTAGAGTCAGAGTGCCTTCTCTGCCATAGAAACCGGCGTTCGAGTGTCTCTTAAACAAGGTATCACTCGCGGACAAAACACTGTAGCGTTCCATATCGATACCGTAAATTGTGCCGTAAT
>Ga0315288_10002413_pt1 | contig 24234 bp, 24 predicted proteins | sample YL17G11_20_MG_FD_203454 | JGI IMG/M metagenome (GOLD analysis project Ga0315288, IMG submission 203454) | Sediment microbial communities from Yellowstone Lake, YNP, Wyoming, USA - YL17G11_20 | ecosystem: Environmental > Aquatic > Freshwater > Lake > Sediment | place: USA: Wyoming | collected... | reverse complement strand
TTGATGAATTGTCAAAAATTCTGGAAACAATAGAGGGTAAAGCGAAAGTATTAGGAGACGCAAGCGGAGCCAGTTTTGGTCCGACCTTGGAATCAAGAAAAATTTATGCAAAACTTTTAAAATTTCCAAAAATCGGAAAAGCCGCAATTATCGGCTTGAGCACCGCCAATAAAGTTGTAGTTTCTTTCTTATTAAAAGCTTCGGGTAAAAAAGATTTAGGAGTTTTTTCCACAAAAGAAGAAGCCCTAAAATGGCTCAAAGAAGAGTAAGAGAGGTTTTAACATCCCTCCTTCATTAAAATTACGGACGGGCAAAGCGTCCCGTAGCGCCAGCACTTCGATTTTCACTTCGTTCAAATCTCAGTGTCTGCGTCCTTCACTAAAATTTAGAACTACGACCTCTTGTAGTTTTAGTAAAATGTGTTAGAGATAAGGCGAAGAATATTAATTCTTCTTCACCTTTGTTATTTAAAGCGTTAAGCTTATTTTTTTTTGATTTTTAAGGCGGAGAATATTCACTCTTCAGCGGTCGATGAAGCCGAAGCTTCATCTCCACTTTCGCCCCGACTGCGTTGGGGCTCAGTATATGAATAATCAAGAAGTCATTTTAAGATTTGACGACGTCTCTTTCAGCCACGGCCGCAGCAAACCCATTTTAAATGAGGTCAGTTTTTCCGTGAGGCGGGGATCCAAGATTACTTTAATGGGCCAGAACGGCGCGGGCAAAAGCACTATTTTCCATCTCATCACCGGCGTCTTGGAGCCTGATTCGGGCGCCATTCACATAGGCCCCGGGCTGACTGTGGCCGCAGCCAAACAAGTCATTCTCCGGGATCAGCTCCATTTCACCCTGAGGGAGTTCTTCCAGAATTGCTTTGAGGAAAAGGTCTATGATATCGATCCTAAGATTGACGAGGTTTTGGAAGTGGTCAATCTAGCGGCTGACCACGACAGGCTGATTAAATCATTTTCCGGCGGCCAGCAAGCCAGGCTGCTTTTGGCTTCAGCTATTATCCAAAACCCCGATTTGTTGCTTTTAGACGAGCCGACTAACAATCTGGACAAGGAGGGGATCAGCCATTTGACGCAATTTCTGATTGATTATCAGAAAACCTGCATTGTTATTTCTCACGACGCTGATTTCCTGAATACTTTCACCCACGGCGTTTTATATTTGGATGTTTTCACCCGCAAGGTTGAGCAATACACGGGCAACTATTTTGATTTATTGGTTGAAATTGCGGCCAGGATAGAAAGGGAAAACAGGAAAAACGCGCAGTTGGCAAAAATAATCCAGGAGAAAAAAGATAAGGCGAACTATTTTGCCCACAAGGGTGGGCAGTTGAGATTTGTGGCAAAACAAATGCGGGAAAAAGCCGAAAAAATGGAAGAAGAAAAAGTTGACGTCAGAAGGGAGGATAAGGCCATCAGGCATTTTGCTATTCCTTGCCAGCAGGATATTGGCGGGGAAATTTTAAATATCACTTCTTTCTCGGTTATGGAGAAATCCAAGTTTGTAAAAAAAGAAGCCAAGATTTCTTTAAGAAAAAAAGAGCGCTTGCTTTTGGTCGGGCCCAACGGCATTGGCAAAACCACTTTGCTTGAATCTTTGGCTTCGGGCAAAGCCAAGGGCGCTAAAATCGCTCCGGATGTTAAGGTGGGATATTACCGCCAGGATTTCTCCACTCTTAATTTTGATGATACGGTCTATCAATCCCTTAGTTCTGTCGCTGAAGATTTTTCAGAAGAGGACCTCCGTTCCCTGGCCGCAGGTTTCTTGATAACCGGCGACTTAATCTATGCCAAAATAGGCAGTTTATCCGAAGGACAAAAGGGTTTGGTGTCTTTTGCCAGGCTAGTGATGCAAAAACCCGGGCTTCTTATTTTGGACGAGCCCACCAATCATATTAATTTCCGTCATTTGCCGGTCATTGCTGACGCTTTGAACAAATATGAAGGCGCCATGGTTTTGGTCAGCCACATGCCTGAATTCGTCGGGCAGATCAGGATCGATGAGATTCTTGATTTGGGGAAATAAAGAGTAAAATAGGAGATGAAGTTTGCCTCATCTTCAGCTTCGTCCCGCAAAGCGGGACTCGGTATATGAAAATATCAAAAGCAGAATTTGCTAAGGGGGTTATTGGCGACGATTACGGCTTGGAAGACAATTTGCCGCAGATCGCTTTTTTTGGCCGTTCCAATGTGGGAAAATCAAGCGTAATTAACTCTTTGGTCGGTAAAAAAGATCTTGCAAAAGTAAGCAAGATCCCGGGAAAAACCCGCGAGGCAAATTTTTTTCGCATCAATGATTCTTTTTACTTTGTGGATTTTCCGGGATATGGATATGCCAAGCGTTCAATAAAGGAGCGCAATAAAATGATTAAGAGAATTTTTTGGTATGTGGAGTATTCCAATGTCAGGCCTAAAGCGGTTTTCTTAATTATTGACGTTGAAGTCGGTTTGACTGTTCTTGATCGCGATATGATAAAAATTCTTGGAGAAAATAAACATCAAGTTGTTATTGTCGCTAATAAAATTGATAAATTAGGAAAGATTGCCGCGGAAAAACAGCTTTCATCTATTCAAAAAGAGGCGCCGTATGTACCTGTCTTGCCATATTCCGCGAAAACAAAAGAAGGAAAAGACGAATTAATCAAAAAAATTATGGGTTTTGTTTAGAGAGATTTTTTGGTAGAATAAAAAATAAAGGTCATAAATCAAGCCTGCCCGAGGCAGGCGAAGATGAAGATGAGAACGGAGTTCTCGTCGCTAATAATAAAAAATAACAGATAAGAAAAAATATGGGTATAGGATGGCGAAATCGAGCAAGGCTTAATAGAAAATTAAAAAAGAAAGCCAGAGGTAAACGCAAAAAATAGCGATTTTTTGCGTTTAGGGTGTCGACTTCGGGCTTTTTTTATCGTAGAACGAATTGTCAGATATTTTTAATATAATGGATAATGCTCAAAAGGGTCGGTATTGCCCGGAATTCAAAAACAATATACAATAATAGGGGTCAAAGAAGATAAATCTTCTTTTCCAACTTCGTCCCGCTTTGCGGGACTCGGTAGTCAAAGAGATAAATCTTTTCTTCCGCTTCAGCTACCGAAGCTTCAGCTGAGGTGAAGAAGAAGGAATCTTTTTCGACTAACGCTTCAGCATATGCAAAAAATATTTTTGATTATTATTTTAACAGCAATTGTCGGGGGAGTTTATTTTCTTTTTCAAAATCAAGAAAACAACAATACGGGTTCCTTAACATCCACCTTTAAAGAGTCGACGGCAATTAATAATTATGAAATTCAAGGCATGAAAATAGAAACATTAAAAGAAGGGACAGGCGAAAGTGCCAAAAACGGAGATACGGTTTCCGTCCATTATACGGGAACCTTGGAGAACGGCACGAAGTTTGATTCCAGTGTTGATAGGGGCACACCTTTCAGTTTTACTTTAGGAGTAGGTCAGGTAATCCAGGGTTGGGATTTGGGAGTTGCAGGAATGAAAGTAGGGGAGAAAAGAAAATTAACGATTCCTTCCGAGCTCGCTTACGGAGATACGGGTACTCCCGGAGGCCCCATTCCTCCAAAAGCCACTCTCATATTCGAAGTCGAGCTTTTGGGTATTAATCAATAGCCGAACCGCAGTGAGGTGGAAGAGTCAAAGAGGATTACTCCTTCTTTAAACAAAAAAACCGCTGTCTTGGCGGTTTTTTGTTTAAATTATTGTTCTGTTCTTCTTACGTATTCTCCGGTTTCGGTGTTTATTTCAATAACGTCGTCCTGTTTAATGAACAGAGGAACGTTTATTTCTGCGCCGGTTTCCAGAGTGACGGTTTTAGTACCGCCTTGAGCGCTGTCGCCCTTAAACCCCGGAGCAGCTTCGGTAACTTTCAGAAAAACTTTTATCGGCAAGAGCACATTAATAATTTTCCCTTCAAATAAAAGCGCGGTGAGAATTTCATTCGGTTTTATGAATCTTGAGCCTTCGCCGATTTGTTCCCGAACTAATTCAAAGCGTTTGACCGGATTTTTGGCTTCACAGAAACCAAATTTTCCTCTGTGAGAATAAAGGAATTTTACTTCCATTTTTTCCATTTCAGTTTCTTCAAACATGTCGCCCTGATGGAAGGTTTTTTCCAAAACTTTTCCGGTAATCAAATTGCGAATCTTTACCTTGGAAACCACCGCGTCTTGGGCTTTGTATACCTGTTGAAATTCCAAAACCTCGTATGGTTCGCCATCCAAGATAAATTCTATGCCTTTTCTGAGTTCAAAATAATTTAGCATGTTTTTATTTACCGAACTTTCATTCCTCCTCAGCTTTAACCTAAAATAGTTCCAACAAAGTTAGGATAACCTCTCAGCAAATCCTCCGAATCTATTTCTTTTTTTCCTTCCAACTGCAGTCTTTCAATAACTAAGAAACCTCCTCCTTCTTCTGAAAAGACTTTTCCGCATTGAACACAAACTTCATTCTGAGGAGCAACTAAAACTTTACCGATAGGATAACGGATTCCATCGGATGATTTCAAAACTCTTGCTTTTAAAACCTCGATCTTTATCAATTTCCCAGATTTTTCCCAAAAGGTATAACTTCCTGGCCAGGGAGAATATGCTCTGATTTCTTTTTCTAAATCCTCAGCAGGTTTTTTCCAATTAATCATACCGTCTTCCTTGCGCAAAATTCTAGTGTAAGTTGCTTCCGTTTCATCCTGAGGTTCTGGTTTAATTATTTTCTTTATCCATTTTGTAACGGTCTCCATTAAAAGATTTGCTCCCAGATCGGCTAATTTATTAATCAAGCTTTCTCCGGTCTCATTTTCTCCAATTTCCAATGTTCGCCGATTAAGAATTGGACCGTGATCAATTTTCTCATCCATAAGTATTATTGTTACCCCCGTTTTTTTATCTCCGTTTAAAATTACGGATTGAATGGGGGAAGGGCCGCGATATTTTGGCAAAAGCGAAGGATGAACGTTTAAACAGCCGTATTTAGGAATTTCTAAAATTTCTTCAGGTAAAATCTTTCCGTAAGCCGCGACAATTATCAAATCCGGCTTTAAATTTTCAATTATCGAGTCGCAAGGAGATGAAGAAGAGCGGACGCTCTTCGCCTTCGATTTTAAATTTTCAATTTTTTCTGGTTGTTCAACGGAAATATTATATTTTTGGGCAATTACTTTTACCGGAGAAGGTGTAATAATTTGTTTTCTGCCAACCGGTTTATCGGGCGCCGTAATAACCAAAACTGGCTCGTACTCGGATTGAGCAAGTTTCTCTAAAATAATCGCCCCGAATTCCGGGGTTCCCATGAAGATAATTTTCATATAACGAGTTTTTTTAGAATAAAAGACGAAGTTGGAGGAAGATGAAGTTAATCCCCAAAAAGAGGAAACTTCATCGACCGACTATTTTACGATGCGCCACTCGATATCTTCTTTTTTGCCGGCGAATTCCAGCCAATCACCAACCTCATCTATAACATACCATTTTTTTCTGGTTTCCGACCAGACCATCGGGTCCCCCCGATAAAAAGGTTTCTTCACGATTTCTTTCGGTTTTAATCTGTCCAATTCCAGCCATTTTTTGAAAACGGTTTCAATCGCATAGTCCAAACCCCGGGATTTTGCCCATTCGGCAACTTTACTCATGGCTTCCTTCGCTTTTTCTATGGAGCCTGCAAGCACTAAAAGCTGTTTTGCGGGTTTGGTAAATCTGGAATAAATTATTTTCTTTTTTCTGGCGTTCTCTTTAAGATAATTCAATGACAGCCCTTTGGTTTCGAAATAATAAGTGACAAGCTGCTGAATGGCCGTTTCTTCCTTAAGCTTTTCGTAATCTTTGATTTTATTCTTTTTCAGGTATTCTTCGATTTTTTTAGACATTTTTTCTCCGACGCCCAGTATTTTCCGTATCCCCGCGGTGCCAGATTCTTTATAAACAAGAAAAATGTCTTCCTTCAGGCCCTCTAATGCTTTGGCAGCTTTTTGATAATTAAATTTACGATAAGCGGTTGACCTTGCAGCCGTTCCTTTTATTTCCAAAAGTTCCGCTATTTCATAAAATATTTTGGCAATTTCTTTATTCATTGAGTTTTTTAGAATAAAAAACGAAAATGGAAATGAAAAATTTATTTTTCATTGACCTCAACATGTTTTTCCACCGTAAACCGATAAATAAATATTTTTTCTTTTGCGGGGTCTATTCCGCCTTTTTGAGACGCAATAAAAATTTGTTGCTCCACGGTATCAACTCCTTCTAAATCCGGGAGTAAAAGTCCGGTTTTGTACGATACCTTGTCGTCAAAAACTACGTCGGGCTCGTTTGGAAGATCAAAGAGAGCATGCTCTCTTTTCTCCCCCTCGCTACCGTTCGGGTAAGTAAAAGACCCTGTTTTTATAATTATACCAAACTTTTTGGGATCCAATTTCTTGATGTCCTTTACGGGTTCAGGAGAATTCAGAATGTAAACGGTATAGGAAAGAGAAGAGAGTTCTTCTTTTTGGACGGGCCCGAATCTGTAATCATCGCAGGCCGCCGCTACGGCATTATGGATTATTTCCTCGGCGATATTAATTTTTGTCGGCAAGTAAGTTCCAATGCACCCTCGCAATGCGCCATTTTTTTCAATCGTCACAAAAACTCCGGATCTTCTTTTTAAAAATTCTTCCGGCAAATCTTCCGGCGGATCGATAATTTTTCCTTCTTTAACGTAATTTTCAACCGCTGACTTGGCCAGATTAATAAATGGATTCATGGTTTTACTACAATCCCGTCGGATCGTCAATAAATACGCTTTTAACTTTAAATTTTTTGTTTACGACTTTCATTAAAGCCCTAACCCCCACAGTTTCCGTAGCGTAGTGGCCGGCGAATATAGCGTTGAATTTTGCGTCTTTCGCTGCATTATATATCTCAACGGTATCGCCCGTTAAGTATAAGTCCACCTTCTTATTCAAGGCTTCGTAAAAAGCGGAATAGCCGCCTCCGCCGCTGCAAACCGCTATTGTTTTTATTTTATCTTGGCCGAATAAAAGACTCCTGCATTTTGTATTCAATGTTGAGTTTAATTTTCTCTCGATTTCTCGCACCGAAACGGGAACCTTAAATTCCCCAATCCAGCCGATATTTTTGCCTTCTTCCATCAAAAACTCCTTTTTTACTTCAGCCCCCAGTAATTTTAACAGCTGAGCGTTATTGCCAACTTCTATGTGTCGGTCTAACGGCAAATGGGAAGCGTATAAAGAAACGTTGTTTTTATACAAAAGACCGACTCTTTCTTTTCCGGAATCTACAAACGAAGGATTGCCTGTTTTCCAGAAATGGCCGTGATGGACTATTATTAAATCCGCTTTTTCTTTTATTGCTTTTTTGAACGTATCAATTCCGGCATTTTCGGTAAAAACAATCCTGTTAACATTAGGATTTCCCTCGACCTGTAAACCGTTCCAAGAAGTGTCCTGGATTTCGTCTATTCTTAAATAGTTATCCAAAAATTTAACAACGTCTTTAAGTTTTGCCATACTTCTAAATATTTTATTAATAATTTAAAATAATTTCTTTGATCCTTTCTGCTTCTTTTTCAACTACTTCGCCGTCGTATTCGCCCGAGTGAGGCGCCGCGCCTTTATAACTCGGCCTTTTTTGATCTAAATGTAAATCAAAAATTAGAGTATCATTCTTTACTGTCAAAAAAATATGAAATCTTGGAAAATTATCTCCTCTTATGGGATTAACAAAATTTATTTCTCCTGTCGTTTCATTTTTATCTACAAAATGATAACCAACCCCTCTCATTAGGTTATAGATATTATTTTTAAATGGCCCTTTTATGATAAATTCCATTTTAGTTACCGCCTTCCTTCGCCAAGGCTTCGGAAGGGTTAGCAGCAAGCTGACCGCAGGCGGCTTTAATTTTTTTGCCGAAACGATGGCGCTGGGTGACAGTTATACCGGCTTTTTCCAGGGTTTCTTTAAATTGTTTAATCTTCCAGCCGGACGAAGGTTTGAATTCCGAATGACCGATGGGGTTGAATGATATAAGATTAACAAAATACAGAGGTTTTTTCAAAAGTTTGGCCAGTTCTAGGGCTTTGGCGGGGGAATCGTTAACCCCGTCTATCATCAAATATTCGAACATTACTCTTCTTCTGGTTTTTTCAACGTAATCGTCAACGGCTTTCAAAACTTTCTCAATCGGATACGCTTTGTTTATCGGCATAAGTTTTGAACGCAATTCGTTATTTGGAGTATGAAGAGAAATTGCCAGATTAACTTGCAAGGGCTCTTTTGCCAATTTCTTAATCCCTTCAATAATACCGCAGGTGGAAATTGAAATGTGCCGGCTGCCAAAATTGAATCCGTCTTTATCGTTTAAAATTTTTATCGCCTCCAATACGTTCGCATAATTCAAAAAGGGTTCTCCCATGCCCATAAAAACGACGTTGGTGACGCGAGCCGCAGCGAAGCCGAAAGAATTAAAATTCTTTCTTACTCGCTCTAACGAACTCGTGCGTGAAGATGAAGGCAAACCCCGAAGGAGACAAACTTCATCTTTTAATAATCTCGCGAAAAATAAAATCTGTTCTACAATTTCGGAACTTGATAGATTTCTTTTAAAGCCTTGCTGTCCCGTAGCGCAAAATTGGCAGTTCATCGCGCAACCGACTTGCGAAGATACGCAAACCGTATTCCTGCCGTCTTTGTGCCGCATCAAAACCGATTCTATTTTGAAACCGTCTTCTAATTCAAAAATAACTTTAACCGTCTGATTGTCTGTCGAAGAGATAAGTCTCTTCTTCACCTTCGCTTGGGGTTCAGTATTCGAAGTCAATATTTTTTCCGCTTTTAATTCTTCTATCGGGAATTTTTTCGACAGTTTTTGGCGCAAATCCTGGGGCAAGGTGGTAATTTCACCCCAGTCACCGATTAAATCTTGAAAAATCGCTTTCTTAACCTGTTTTATGCGAAAACCGGGCTCCTGTTCTAAGATTTTTTCTATTTTTTTAAAATCCATAATAAAATTATTTTAATCTCTCTAAGATTTTTAATTCTAATTTGTCTGTTTTGTCATCATAAACTGCGAAAGTCGCTTTATAGAAAATGCCGGCTAAATTTCCGGGATTTATCATTTTTGTCTTACCAATTTTCTCCAGCCAGGGTTTATGGGTATGGCCGTAAAAAACCAAATAATATTTTTTCTTTTTTGCCAGATCTTCAGCAATCTCCGGAAAGTGGCAAAAAGCGATTTTTTTTCCGCTGATTTTTATTTCCCCGAATTCTTCAAAAATTTTAACTCTTTTAAACTCCTTGAAAGAATCTTGGGGAATTCCCGAGAAACTCGCATCAGCCGGGCTGAAAACAATATAAAGTTTCCCTTTAAAAACTTTCATAATTTCTTCTACGGTTTCCGGCTTAAAAATATCTCCGCAGTGAATAACAGTTCTGATATTCTCTTTCTTGATAAAATCAGCCGCTTTTTTCGTGTTCGCCAAATTATCATGCGTATCGGAAATAATGGCAATTTTCATCGTAATTTGAAATTAGCGACTAAATAGCCGACGCCGAAAGGACCTTCATAGGATAAAATTTCCGGCTGATAGTTTATTTTCGACTCTTCTAAAATTCCCAATACGAAACAGAAAGAACGCAGTCCGCATTCGCCGGCTTCGGGATACATTCCGTCTAACCGCAAGATTGTCTTTATATCTTTCTTTTTTAAGGATTCTATTAATTTTTCATCAAACTTTGGTCCGTCTGATTGAAACCCGTAAGGCCCTTCTTCTTTGAGACAATGAGATAAATCGCCACTCGCAATAAGCCCCAAATTCCCAGAGGTCGGACCTCTGTTGAGCTTCTGATAGAGTTTTTTGCCTTCATTAAAATAATATTCCGGTGATTCCGTTCCGATTAAAAACGTTTCGGTTTTAACTTTAGCCAACCCGCCCTCGCCAAGGCTTCGGCGGGCGAGAAAAAATAGAGGAACGTTAAAGCCCCAATCGGGATGGGGAGAAGAAATTATTATTGAATCGGGTTCAGATTTTTTTAATTTTTCTGCCAAAGAATATAAACTTTCAATAGTTTTTTCAACCTGTTTTCTGTCTTTTTCAGAGCCAACCGACGGCAGAATTATCGGCGGGTGAGGGGATATGCAAGCAAAAGTAATCATAGACCGAGTCCGCCCAAGACGGGCGAAGAGATAAATCTCTTCTTTCACCTCACTACGGTTCGGCGGACGAAGGTGGAGATGAAATTTCAATTTCATCGACCACCAAGTTTTTATCTATAAGTTCGATGAGATAAATCTTATCTCTCGCCTCAGCTGACGCTTCAGCAATCGCGGACGGAAATGAAGTTTTAACTTCATTGACCTTGGATTAAATTAAGATCCTCGCCGCATTTCGGGCACAGGCCCTGTTTATCGTAACGAGATATTATATAACCTGTCCTGTCTATCACCAAAGTTTTACATTTCGGGCAGAAAGTATCTTCAAAAGGCATTCCCGGAATATTGCCGGTATAAACGTATTTCAATCCATGGCCTTTGCCGATTTTATAAGCTTTTTCCAGGCTCTCGACCGGAGTATCCGGCAAATCCTGGAGTTTCCAGGAAATCGCGCCCGAAAATTGAGTGACATGCCAGGGAGTTTCGGGACCAAGTTCGTCGTGAATAAATCCGGCGATCTTCCGGAACATTTCTTCCGAGTCGCTTAAAGTCGGTATGACCAAAGTGATTATTTCCACCCAAACCCCTGATTTTTTCATCAATTTGCAGGTATCCAAAACCGGCTGAAGCCTTCCGCCGCAATTTTTAATGTAAAAATCATTTGAAAAACTTTTAACGTCAATTCTATTGGCATCCAGATAGGGGATTACTGATTTTGCCGATTCTGGCGACATAAAACCATTGGAAACAAAAATGTTTTTAAGGCCTTTTTTTCTGGCGATTTTCATCGTGTCCAAAGCAAATTCCAAGAAAATCGTGGGCTCCGTGTACGTGTAGGCGATTGAAGAGCAGTTATTATTGATTGCGGCTTCAACGATTTTTCCCGGCGTCAGATCTTCCCCGGTAATTTCTTTGCGTTCCGGATTTTTCGGCGACTGGGAAATATCCCAGTTCTGGCAATTGTCGCATCTGAAATTGCACCCCACCGTAGCGATGGAATAAGCTTTGCTCCCGGGAAAAAAATGGAAAAACGGTTTTTTTTCGACAGGATCGACGCATCGGGCAATAATTTTACCGTAATTTAAGGCGTAAAGCGTGCCGTTTCGGTTTTCCCGAACGCCGCAAACCCCTCTTTTTCCCGACGAAATAACGCAATTATGGGCGCAGGTCTTGCATTGCACATTTTTATTTTCCAATTTTTTATATAAATAAACTTGTTTCATCGAAATAAATCGAAGATTTATTGAAGATCGAAAAGAGATTTATCTCTTTGAGTATCGGAGTGTAACGACGATCGAAAAGAGATTTATCTCTTTGAGTATCGGAGTGTAACGACGATCGAAAAGAGATTTATCTCTTTGAGTATAGATATTTCATTTTATCATAAATTTTGATATATTTTAAGTGTCGAAGAGATAAATCTTCTTCTTCATCTGCCGAGACGCAAATGAGGCGGAAGATGAAGTTTACTTCATCGCCTTCGCTGCGGCTCGATAATAGTCGAAGAGATAAATCTTCTTCTTCATCTGCTGAGACGCAAATGAGGCGGAAGATGAAGTTTACTTCATCGCCTTCGCTGCGGCTCGATAATAGTCGAAGAGATAAATCTCTTCTTCATCTTCGCTGCGGCTCGATATATGAAGCATCGAATTTTTATTGCCATAAATTTACCGGAAAATGTCAGGAAAAAACTTGAAGATTACCAGCGAAAATGGCCGGAATTGCCGGTAAGATGGACGAAATCATACAATCTCCACATTACCTTGGTTTTTCTGGGCTATCTTTCAGATGAAGAGATTTTGGAAGTTATTAAAACAACCCAAGAGGTGGCTACCAGAAATGAATCTTTTTCCATAAATTTAAAAAAGATTATTTATGGTCCACCAAAAAAGTCGCCGCCACGAATGGTCTGGGTGGAAGGAGAAAAAAGCATCGAGTTGGGAGGGGTTCAAAAAGACTTGAATAATTCTTTCAGCGGCTTGCCTCAGAGCGAGCCGCAGCGAGATCGAAAAGAAGGAATCTTCTTTGAGCTTAAAAACAGAAAGGGCGGGGCCCTTACGCCCCATATTACATTGGGACGCTTAAAATCGTGGGAATTCCGGGCGATTGAGCCCGAAGCAAGACCGGAAGTTAATGAAGAGATAAATTTAAGTTTTGAAGTAAATTCGATAGATGTAATGGAAAGCGAATTAAAAAAAGGAGGACCGAATTATACATTATTAGAATCATGCCCACTAAAAAACTGAAAATTAACTTTATCGGCATCGGCGGAATCGGCGTTTCGGCTTTGGCCGGGTATTATATGACAAAAGGCCATAAAGTCAGCGGCTCCGATTTAGCTTCTTCGGAAATTACCGACGCCTTAAAAAATAAAGGAGCAAAAATTATCATCGGACCACACTCCCCGAGAACTGTTCTCGGGGAAGTTGATTTGGTGATTTATAGTCCTGCTATCCCCGCAAATAATCCAGAATTTAAAACGGCAAATAAATTGGGAATAAAATGCCGGAGCTACCCTCAAGCGCTCGGAGAATTAACCAAACAGCATTTTACCATTGCCGTTTCCGGTACTCACGGAAAAAGTACGACTACGGCAATGATCGCTTTAATTTTAATAAAAGCAGGCCTTGATCCTACGGTAATTATCGGCACAAAATTAAAGGAATTCGGAGATTCCAATTACAGAATAGGGAAGTCGAAGTTTTTAATCATCGAAGCCGATGAACACATGGCTTCTTTTTTGAATTATTGGCCTAAAATTATTGTTTTAACCAATATTGAGGCAGACCACTTGGATTATTATAAGAATTTAAATAACATCCTTAAAGCTTTTAAAAAATATATTTTTCACCTGCCAAAAAACGGGGTGTTGGTGGTAAATAAAGATGATAAGAACATTCGTCAGATAATAAATGATAGAAAACTAATAATATTTTATTCGTTAAAGCAGGCGGAAGTTAAAAAACTGAAGAAAATCTTAAAAATCCCCGGGGAACATAATATTTATAATGCTTTGGCGGCTTTAACGGTTGCCAGGAGTTTAAAGATTCCCGATAAAATATCTTTTAAAGCGCTGTCTGAATATAAAAGCGCTTGGCGTCGTTTTGAAATTATTCAGACCAAGCCCTTTGTTCTTATTTCTGATTACGGCCATAATCCGACAAAAGCAATGGCGGGGATGAAAACGGCCAAAGAAAAATATCCGAAAAAGAAAATCTGGTGCGTTTATCAGCCGCACCAATACCAAAGAACTTATTATTTGTTCAAAAACTTCGTCAAAGTTTTTAGAGAAGCCCTTCGACAAGGGCTTCGACGGAAACCCCTGGTTGATAATTTAATCATCACCGACATTTTTGATGTAGCCGGCAGAGAAGAAAAAGAAACAAAGAAGAAAATCAATTCCCAAAAACTGGTAAAAGCAATCAACCAGTCGTCGGTAATTTATCTGCCTAAAAAAGAAATTGTAGATTATCTGAAAAGAAATGTGAAGAACGGGGAAGTGGTGATAATAATGGGAGCAGGGGATATATACAAACTTGTGGACTCTTTGGGGCGATGAGCCCTTCGGCCTCATCTTCGTCTGCCTTGGGCAGACTCGGCGTGCGATGAGAGCAACGGCTCTCATCTTTCGTCTCGGCTAAAGCCTCGATACTTGACAGAAAACAAAAATAAAAAGAAAATATAGTCAGAAGCTTAACTTCAAGGTCGATTTTTAATCATTAGAAAACGAGCTTTCATTTATGAAAGCGAAGTTGAAGAAGAGAACTTCGTTCTCTTCGCCTATTAAAAATTAAAAAATAACTATATGACCTTACTTTGGATAATTATAATCGTTGCGGTAATAGGCGTTGTCTGGTATTTGATTACCAAGAAAAAGAAAGGACCGGGAGTACCAATGAAACCGCAGGGCCCCTCAACTCCAATGGTCCCGCCGACTCCTCCGTCATCTTTTAATCCTCCGACACCGCCAGCCCCGCCAACGCCTCCCGAAATGCCGGGAATGTAGTTTTAATCGCGCGTAATAAAAAAACTCCGCCCCTTAGGACGGAGTTTTATTTTGTCAGTATTTACTTTACAAACTATTTTTAACGTTTTAGCTTAAAGTCGATGAAGTTTCCCTTCATCTTCACCCTTCGCTTCGCTCGGGTAATTAAAGAAAAATGGGCTTGTGGATAAGTTTTGTCAAAAAATCTTTAGAAAATTTGACATTTTGGGGAAAGCCTGTTAAACTAAATTTAGTTGTAGGGGGCAACTAATTGCACCTTAAAAATGAATAAAAAACAAATGGGAGGATACAGAAGAGATGGAACGAAAACCATATAAACTAACCAGGGAAGGTTTAGAGCAGTTACAAAAGATGATTCACGAATTGGAAAATAAAGCAAATGAAATATCAAGACAAAGAGCTGAGGCTGCTGGAGTAGGAGGAGATTGGCATGATAATTTTGCTTTCGAACAGTTAATAAGAGACGAACAGTTGATAGGTCAGCAAATTAGAGAATTACGCAAGAAACTGTCTTCTGTCGCAATAATTAATAATGGAACAATCAAAGGAGAGGTGGAAATTGGAACGATTGTTGAAATTGAATTTGAAGACGGAGAGAGAGAACTCTTTACTCTTACAGACCCCCAAATAGCAGATCCTTCAAGGGGCACTATTTCTTACGCGAGTCCTTTAGGAAGCACCATTTTGGGCGCTCACGAGGGAGATAAAAAAATATATTCTGTGGGAAAGAAAAAATTCCATGTTAAGATTGTGAAAATTGGAGGAAGAAGTGAAAAATAGGGAAAAGTTACCTCAAAAAGTTTTCATTGCTTTAGAAGGTTTAAGTGGAAGTGGAAAAACAACCATAGGGCAACTTGTTGCAGAGCAAATAGGGGCGGGATTTTATAAAACGCCCGCCCCATTATTTAATTCTATTCGTAATGAAATAGACCAAGCCGCTGACGCCACAGCAAGACTCTTTTTTTATCTAGCTGGAGTAATGCAGGCTTCCGCTGAAATATCTAACATTCTTAAAACTAAATCCGTTGTGTGCGATAGATATTTACTTGCTACGCTTTGTTACCATCGAACGATAGGTGTAACAATAGATATTCCAGATTTTGTTTTTGAACCGTTATTAAAACCAGACCATACTTTTTTGATTACCTGCGAAGAAACTAAGCGGATTTCCCGTTTGTATAAACGAGGACTAAGTTATAATGATATACAAGAACAAAGTCTACAAATAGAGCAAAGATTCTTATTTGAATATCGGAGGTATCATTTAGTTGAGATAGATAATTCTAGCGATGATCCAACCATGGCAGTAGGGGCAATCCTGCATCTCATTTAATGGGGTAGAAGAAAAAGTTCTACCCCTTTGTTTTAAAATTCAAAATATTTTAAAATTAAAATATATTATAATTCCATGACTACCGTTGAAGATATTATAGAAATATATAAAACCCTTTATAACCTGCCAGAACTAGCTTATAAAGAAAGGGTTGGTTTTGATTTTTTTAGATTATGCAAGAAAGACTATAAATTTGCGATAATTTGTATTTACAACGAAAAAAGAGAATTCCTTGTGTTAAGAGATTTTAATAAAAACGTAGGTCATGAATTGGTCGGAGGGTATATAGAAAAAGATGAAAAAATAGAAGACGGGGTAAATAGGATAGTTTTAAAAGAGACGGGATTAATGATAGATGAATTACAACCGATCGCTCTAATAAATAATAGTTTTGGATGGAACAACAGAATCGTATCACATTTTGGGATTGCTTTTACTGCTTTGGCACGGGGGATAATTAAACCGCAACTAGAAAACATAGAAATAATATATATCAGGGATATACCAGAAAAAATGGCATATCAAAACAGAAAAATACTTCAAAAAGCAAAACAAACAGTTGAGAATAAATTTTTCGAACCACCATTCGAAGAAATAGAAAGTATCAAAAAATTTCGCCTGTTTTATTATATTAATAAATATTTTGTAAAAATTATGGGTAATTTTGCCTCAATGTACATTCAAAACAAAATATTAAAGTTAATCTCCGATAATCCAAAATCTATAATAGACGTTTCTTGTGGCGATGACAGCTTCATTTTTAAACTAGAAAAATTATACAATCCAGACTTTTGCATAGCAAATGATATTTCTTGGCAAACAACTTCCTTAATAAGAAATAAACGTAAGAATTCTAATATACTTTTTACCAACCATAATGTTCTTGATTTACCATTTAGGAAAAAGTTTGATTTAGTAATATTTAAAAATACTCTTCACCACATACCAGTAGCTGAGCAGGCGAATTTAATAAGGAAACTATCAAGTTTAGCAAAGCAATTAATTATTATAGATATTGAAGATCCTAACCAATCAAATTTTTTAACCAAAATATGGCATTGGTATTATGTCTATCTGTTGGGTGATCAGGGACGTTCTTTCTTTACCCTTCAAAAATTTAAAGAGATTATAGGAAATAATATAAAAGATAAAAAAGCCGACTTCGGTATTATCAACACAATAAAGGGAAGGTATTTTTATGTCAATTTATTAGAAATAACTCGAGGCGAAGAAGTTGAACTTAAAATAAAGATAAAGACATCACAAATTAAAGCTCTAAGAAGAAATTTGATCGCATTGGGAGCAGTGTTTAAAGAGAAAATCAAAGAAAGCGATACTTATTTTACTGCTCCTCATCGCGATTTTATTAAAACAAAAGAGTGTTTACGAATTAGAGAAAGAGATGATTATTTAGAATTGACTTATAAGGGACCCACAACAAAATTAATGGATAATAAAAAACAATTCTGGAAGTCAGAGATTAATATTCCGTTTCGCTGCTCAAAAAAAGAAGTGGAGTTATTGCTTGAATCCCTTAATTTTACAAAAGTAGTAGAAGTTGTTAAAGAACGAGAAAAATTTTTATTAGATAAACAAAACATTGTCCTTGATAATATAGAAAGTTTAGGTTGGTTTTTAGAAATAGAAAGTATTATAACAAACGAAAAAGAAAGGCAAAAAGCTCTAGGTGAAAATATTGCTCTTGTAAAAAAGTTAGAGCTTGATGAAAAAAATATTATCACCGAACCTTATCGCGACCTCGTTTTTAAAAAAAATAAGGTAATGGGTATCTTTTAGGGGTTGAATTTTAACAACCAAAGTCTTATTATTCTCGTCGAACCAGTTGTAGAGTTTATCAAAAAGTTCAATATTCTCCAACCGAAATAGTAGAAGTGATAAAGCTGTATCAGTGGAACCAAAGAATAAGAATGTGGAAGGAAATTGACTTCAATAAGATATAGTTATTTCACCTAAAAAGCAGGTATCTATAATCTTATTAGATTCCTGCTTTTTTGTTTTTGTCAGTATTTACTTTACAAACTATTTTTAACATTTTAGCTTAAAGTCGATGAAGTTTCCCTTCATCTTCACCCTTCGCTTCGCTCGGGTAATTAAAGAAAAAAGGCGTTGTGGATAAGTTTTGTACAGGGGCTTGCTGTTTTTGGAAAAATTAAGCATAATAAACTAAGTTAAAAAAATGAAGAAAGGTGCCATTAAGGCAGTTTATGGCATAGCGTTTAAATCGGGTTACTCGAAGAATATTCATTCTTCTCGACCCTTATCGCGATTCGGGTAACTAAAATTTAATGTCATTTTCTGAAAAAAATTTAGACTCAATTTTAAATAAATACTCAAAAATGGTAACACCTGTAATGGGAAGGCTTTTGGGTTGCTATGTTGATAAAAAAAATCAAGAAATTGTTAAATATCAAGTTTTTACCGGCGGCAAAAAAATAAGACCGGCTTTAGTATTAATAATTTGCCGATTATTGGGCGGTAAAATGAAAGAGGCGATATACCCGGCTGCCGGATTGGAAATATTACACAATTATTCCTTAATCATTGATGATATAATTGATAACAGCAATTTAAGAAGAAACAAACCAACTACCTGGTTTAAATTTGGTCGGTCTATCGCTCAATGCGTGGGGATTAACTATTCAGCTGCCGTCTTTCAAGCAGCAAATCAATCAAAAAACCCAGTTAAAATTTCCGAACTTTTTGCCAAAACCATGAAAACAATTGTTGATGGCGAAATTTTAGATATTTTATTTGAACGGGCTGGCAGAAAAGAAGAGCCGTATATTGTAAAAAATCGGTATCACAACATAGCAAACAAGGATTATTTTAAAATGGTTGGTAAAAAAACGGCGGCTCTATTCCAAACTTGTTGTGAGACAGGCGGCATTGCAGCCGGCGCTTCAGAAAGAAAGTTGAAGGCCTTAAGCAATTATGGATTTAATTTGGGAATTGCCTTTCAAATTCAGGATGATATTTTGGACATTTTTGGCGAAAAGAAGTCTTTTGGCAAAAAAATTGGAAAAGACATAATGGAAAGAAAAGGGGGCAATATTGTGATAATGCTTGCTTTAAAAGAGCTTCCAAAATCCGATAAAAAAAGAGTTTTGGAAATAATGAGGAAGAACGAAATTAAAAACAAAGATATTCAAGGGGTAATAAAGTTAATCAAAAAAACTAACGGCCTTCAGAATGCTTATCGGCTTGGAAAAAATTTTGCTGAAAAAGCCAAAGAAAACTTAAATTATTTACCTAAAAACAAATGGAGCAATATTTTAAACGCAATTGCTAATTTTACCATTGAAAGAAAAAACTAATTCCTACCTTACCCGAGCCGCAGCGAAGGGTGAAGAAGAGGATTTATCCTCTTCGCCTATTCCTCTTTTATGAAAACAACCCATAAAACAATTGAATATCAAACAAAGGGCGAATTTGATTTTATTGATATTACTGAAGAGGTAAAAGATTTCGTTAAAGAAAGCCAAATCAATAATGGCTTTGTTAATGTTCAAACATTGCATACAACCGCCGCATTAATCTTAAACGAGAATGAGCCTTTATTATTGGAAGATATAAAAAGAAATTTGGAAAGACTCTCTCCCGGCAACATAAAATATAGGCATGATGATTTTACCACAAGAACGGTAAATATGTGTCCCGACGAATGCGCCAACGGCCGTTCGCATTGTAAGGCAATTTTTCTTCCGGTTAATGTCACTCTAAATTTAATTGATGGAAAAATTCAATTTGGCCAATGGCAAAGAATTTTGTTTGTCGAATTAGATAGAGCCAGACAAAGAAAGGTTCAAATCCAGATCATGGGCGAATGAACTATGTTAAGTTTTAGATGAAATTAACCGAACCCCGCGCCTTAGGCGCGGGGTTTTTGTTGCTATTTTTATCTGGTGCTTTTTAAAATTTTTTTAAATCGACCCAATAAGTTTTTTTTGCTGGTTTTTAGAATTTTACAAAAATCTTTTTCTAATGAATTTTCATAATCATAATACTTTATTTTTAGCAAATCCATTACTTGTTTTTTGCTATAGTTTTCAATTAAAAACCTAACTAACTTATAAGAAATATTATAACCTTGTCTAGAAATAAATTTTTGACAATCAGAATTTTTAAAAAGACTGTCTTTTAAAAAATATTTTTGATTTTCATATTTAATTTCCCCTTTTCGCTCTTGCTTGGCGATATTTTGAGCAATTCCTTCGCTTAACCATGCACAAAAATCCATATTTATTTTGTTCAATAGAATATGCGATGTTTCGTGCGAGATGATTGGCATAAACTCATTTTTTTTGTGGCTAGTTTGATCTTCAATTTTATCTGGACTAAATATTATAAATTTTTTTTTAAATGAATTTGCGATAAACCAGTTTTCTGTTTTAAAACCTACCTTTTCATCAAACTCAGCTCTTGAATAAATAAGCTCTATGCTAAAATTTATTTTTTTGACGTTATCAAAATAATTAAAGGCTACCTCGGCGCCCTTTTTTATCATCTCAACAATTTTTTGATTTTTCGATTTCTTGTCGACAAAAATATCTATAGATTTATCTTTATCTACTTTTAATTTAATTTGTTTTTTCATAGATTATTTTTTCGATCTTCATAAATTTCTTTAATAAATTCTACCATAAAAACCACAAAATCCCCATTTGTTAAATAATTATTCTGTTTTAAACAAGAATAGTGTCAAAAACCAAAATTGACACTATTTTTCCAACGGTAATCTTGGCAAACGGGACGTTATTTGCTATGTTGAAAATAGTACACCAAGATAATTTATCCTGAGATTATCAAAAGATTCTTGGCTTTGAAAAGTGAATAGGGGAAAAAAGAGGTAGGGAATATGAAAGAAGGAAAGAGTTAGCTTGAAAAGTTTGCATTATATATATGACTTAAACCAATTGCCCTCGCGAAACGGCGCGGGGTTTTTGTTGCTATTTTTAGTTAAATTAAGTAAAATTTATTAAAGAAAAGACTATTATGTATGGTATTAAAAAAGAAGAAAATTAAGATTCTGGGGGCGGGGATATCGGGATTGGCGGCTGCGATTACTCTTGCGAGAAACTGTTTTGAGGTGGAAGTTTTTGAAAAACGACCAAGGATAGGCAGTTTTTTTAAAAGAGATGTCCATTCCTTACGGAATTATTACTACGATTACGATGTACTTAAAAAATATAGAAGCTTGGGAATAAAAATTTCTCATACATACCCAATTTTTAGGGAATTACGTTTTTCGCCTTCCTTAAAAAAAGTAGAAATTTATTCTAAAAATAAACCATTATTTTATAATTTCATTCGTGGATATGATAACGAAAAATCTTTTGACATTGAGTTGTATAAAACCGCTAAAAAATTAGGGGTGAAATTTCATTTTAAGAAAGTTTTAAATCCTGCCAAGGCAGATATTGTGGCCACAGGATTTCGTTCTATAAAAGGAGTTGCTTATGGCAGGCACTACGACAATATTCGAGGCATTGCTCCACATTCTCTTTATATATTTTTAAACAATCGTTATTCTCCTACTGGCTACAGTTATGTTGTTCCATTTTATAACGAGGCCTCAATAGTCATTACTTCTACTAAAAAACAAAGCAAAAAAAAGCTTAAAAAAAGATTTAATAATTTAATAGAAAACAATTCAGTTATTAAAGAATTCCTCAGGGGTTCCAAATTAAAAAACGAGATATTTGGTTATGCCTTTTATGATTTTCCAAAAACGGCCATAAAGAAAGGGAAATTATATGTTGGAGAGGTGACGGGATTTTTGGATGCTGCAACTGGATTTGGGACACATTACGCTATCTTATCAGGATATTTAGCGGCAAAAGCGATTATTGAAAATAAAAACTACGATAATTTATGGAAAAACGCCTTTGGAAGAGAATTGAAAACTCAGTATTTAAAAAGAATGAAATTGCAAAAGTTTACTAATAATGATTATGAAAAAACAATAGAAGGATTAATAAAGACTTATGGCAATAAAATTTCGGAAAGAGATTATAGTAAGATACATAAAAAATGAGACTTAAACAATTTTTTAATTTAATATGGAACGAGTTTATTTATGGGGGACATTTACTTTCTTTGGGCGCGGTGAGTATTGTTTATACTTCGGCTATTTTATTAAATATCAAAATAACCTGGGATTTTTTGGTCATTGTTTACTTAGGAATCTATTGTCCTTATCTTTACAATCGTTATAAAGAATTTAATAAAGATTTTCTTACTAATCCCGAACGAACGAAACATCTCAAGGGGTTTATTAAATATATACCAATAATTATTGCTTTTTCTCTAATAGTTATCGTTGGAATTTTTTTATATTTCAATAAAATTACCGCTTTATTATTTGCTATTTTCTTACTTTTACTTAGTTTGTCTTATAGTATTTTATTTAAGAAATTATCTAGAAAAATAATTGGATTTAAAAGTTTTTATGCCTCTTTAGCGTGGACATTATTGTTAATACTATTAGCAATTTACTATTCTTATTCATTGAAGAATTTTCCACTCATTGTATTATCCGTCTTCTTCTACTTAAGATTTTTTATTGGCACGGGCTTCTGTGATATCAAAGATATTGAAACCGATAAGCGAGATGGTTTATTAACCCTAGCTGTTGTTTTGGGAAGAAAGAATTTGCTAAATATTCTAAACTTAGTTAATATTCTCACAATTATTCCGATAATTATAGGTGTTTATTTTCGTTTAATTCCTCCTTATTCATTAATGCTTCTCTTGAGTGTTCCTTATTCTTTTTACTATTTTAAAAAATCGGAACAGATAAATGTTAATACTAATTTTTTATATAATGTCCTCGTAGATGGGGAACTTATTTCTTGGTCAATATTTGTTTTATTGGGTAGATTTTTATTATGGTAATCGCCACATTTAATTTATTATTAGTCATTATAATTGATATTATTGGTGGTTGGTTTGGTTTGTGGGTTTTTTTAAGTGAAAGAAAAAAAAGAATTAATCAGACATTTTTTCTGTTTACGTTCTTTATTCTTTTGTGGATTACTTCAGCTTTTCTCGCCAATCTATTCAAAGAATATACAATAACTCTGCTTTTAATTAAATTAAATTTTGGGGCGGTTGCTCTTTCTGCCCTTTTTGCTTATTTTTTTATTTTATATTTTCCTTATGAAAGCAAGAGGTATCCCATTTTAGATAAAATTGTAAGTTTTACTTGGATTCTATTATTTTTCCTTTCGGTCTTCACCAATCTAATTATCAAAAATATCGAATTTAAAGAATGGGGTGCCGATATTGTCTTTGGAGCCGGGGGAAATATTTTTTTAATAGCATCAGCGTTAACCCTAATATTAATCGTCGGTCAACTTTTTAAAAAATATTCTATTCTTTCTAAGGAAGATAAATTAAAAGTTCAGTATTTCTTGATAGGTTCCTTATTTTTTGTCTTGTTTAATATTGTATTTAATGTAGTTTCTCCGATTATTTTAGGAAGCAGTAAATATTATAATTTTGGTGATTACTCGGCTATTTTTCTTCTTGGTTTCACGGCTTATGCTATTATCAAACAAGAACTATTTGGAATTCGGGTTGTTTTAACTCAGGCTTTGGTGGGGGTTATTGCGATTGTTCTTTTGGCTCAGGCAGTGACAGCTACCAATTGGTTGGAGTTTGGATGGAAATTCTTAATATTCTTAGTTTTTGTTTATTTTGGCTATCTCTTAATCAAAAGCGTTATTCTAGAGATTAAACGGAGGCAAGAAATAGAAAAAATAGATAAGGCAAAATCAGAGTTTATTTCCATTGCCTCACACCAGTTGAGAACGCCTTTGACGGCTGTCAAAGGGTATATTTCAATGATTTTGGAGGGAACTTATGGCCAATTAGCTGAAAAACAGACGAAGCCCCTGGAAAATGTTTATCAAAGCAATGAAAGGTTGATAAGATTAGTTAATGATCTTTTGAATTTATCGAGATTAGACGCTGGGAAAATTGAATTTAGCCCGGAACTGATTTCATTAGAAGAGATAGTTTCTGATATTATTGAGGAATTGAAAATTAATGCTGAAAAGAAGGGTTTATATATAAAAATGGTAAAACCTCCGGAACCCTTGCCAAAAATTATGGTTGACCAGGATAAATTAAGGCAGGTGATTTTAAATATTTTTGATAATGCGATAAAATACACAAAAGAAGGCGGAGTCACCTTTGAGTTGAAAAAACTCGATGAACAAGAAGAAATTAAGGTTTCCGATACTGGCGAGGGAATGGATGAAGGAGAATTAAATAGTCTTTTCCAGATGTTTTCCCGGGCAACGGCCGGCACTCAACTTCATGCTGAAGGAGCCGGGCTCGGTCTTTACGTTGCCAAGCAATTTATTGAAATGCACGGAGGTAAAATCTGGGCCGAGTCTCCAGGCAAGAGCAAAGGAAGCACCTTTTACATCCAGTTGCCAATTCATTTAGATCCCAAACTGCTTAAAACCAAAACTAAAACAATTACAAAATCACCAAATGATATTTTTTAAAATAATATAGCGATTGCGAAGATGAGATTTATCTCATCGCTTTCGTTCAAAATCTATGACAAAAAAAATTTTATTAGCAAGGATCTTTCACTCCGTTCAAGATTCTTTTAATCAAAATTTATTATAAAAACATGAATAAGAAAATTTTGATAGTAGAGGATGAAAAAATTTTAGCGGAAATGTATCGGGATAAAT
>Ga0315288_10002411_pt1 | contig 24244 bp, 16 predicted proteins | sample YL17G11_20_MG_FD_203454 | JGI IMG/M metagenome (GOLD analysis project Ga0315288, IMG submission 203454) | Sediment microbial communities from Yellowstone Lake, YNP, Wyoming, USA - YL17G11_20 | ecosystem: Environmental > Aquatic > Freshwater > Lake > Sediment | place: USA: Wyoming | collected... | reverse complement strand
ACCCCATCGGACCTGCGCCACCCAGAATCAACATCTGTCCGCCCGGTTTGATTCCGCTCTTCAGCTCATACGAGCCGGCCTGTGAGTGGCACATTTTCTTGAAACCGCCGATAATACAGGACATCGGCTCTGCCAAACACCCGGAAAAGAATGAATCGCCTTCATACTTTAGCAGGCATCCCATTTCCATCACTTCACTTGGAATGATCACGAAGGTCGCGCTTCCTCCAATATACTGATAAGAATATCCGGGAGCAAAAGGACTGCCCTTGTAGTTAAGCGCCGGCTGGAGGATGAATTTCTCGCCGGCAGAAAAGCTGCCCCGCCATTTGCTTCCCACCACTAATAGCTCTCCACAAAATTCATGACCGATGATAGTCGGTTTTTCCGAAACATCCTCAGGAATTCGAATATGTTCTTTCCCTTGTTTCACCGCCTTATATGTCGAAAGACATAACGTATCCGTTACCACGCGTGCCAATATTTCGTCGTCCTTAATAGCAGGCAACTCAAAGGTATCAAGCGATAAGCGATCACCATAAAACCGAACAGCTTTCGTCTCCAAAGCAATAACCTCCAAAACCATTATCTTTAGATCAATTATAGGCAGACATGGCTAACTTACTCAAGGGCATTCCCAGATTCCTGTCTGGTGCTATCGAGAAGTTTTCAAAAAGAGGGGACAAGCAGCACTATCCTGATGCCATATTTAATGGACATCGTCATTCATCTTCCGGCAATTCCGGCCTGTCCTACTTCGCCAGAAAATCTTCCTTCGCCCACCGGCAGAGATTAACATTAGAAATATACATCTCGGCGATGGCCGATATGAAGGATGGTAATTGACGCGTTGGTATCATCTATCTCATAGATTACGCGGTAGTCGCCGACTTTAATGCGCCAACCTTCACGGCCGGCCAATTTGAGACAACCATGCGGGCGTGGATCATCCGCAAGCGAGCGAATGGCTTCGCGAATACGCTCATAGGGGCTCCCTGTTAACTGGGCGAGTTCCTTCTGCGCGTGCCTCAGGATGAAGAGGGAATAAGTCATTTCCGATTGCGCTCGATCTCATCAATTGCCTGCCCCAACGGAAGCGCCTCATCCCCCATGGCCTTGGCCGCGTCATAGGCGCGGATTGACTCCAGTTCCTCCAATGCCTCAAGCAGCTTGTGATAGTCGTCAATATCCAGCAGCACTGCGACCTGGTCGCCTTTTTCATTCACCACAAATCGCTCTTTAAGGGTATGCATCTTACCGCCTCTCCCCCTATTATGATTCAGTTAGCTATATATTACCACGCGTATTATAGATAAACGCATGAAGAAGGCGCAAGCTTTCGCCAATGGCATGATGGGTGTGGGATTTTAGTTCAGAGTTCAGAGTTCAGAATTGAGAGTAGGGGCAGCCCTATGTGGCTGCCCTGCCAAGAGGGCGACCACACGGGGTCGCCCCTACCAAAGACCCATGAAACCCATCAATTCATCTGCATGAGATCAATGACCGGTTCGCCCTCACTTCGGCGGATAATCTAGTTCCTTCCACTTGGAGAGATTCGTATAGAAATAGGGTCATGGTCAACCGCTACGCATAGCAGCAAGCCTTCTTCGCAGTCTACAGTCAAGCTCCCAGAGAGCCGTCTTGTTAGTTTCCCAATGCAGCTTCGCGTGTGCGCTATGGTACTGGAGCCATCTGTAATGCGTATGTTCTTGCGACAGCTTCATTCGACGGTCCTCAACCTTAACGCCGAAGCAATACTCAGGTATCACGAGAACATCGAGTCCCCACAGGAAACCGGCGACATTCGCAACAGGAATCATTGCCATGGAGTCCAGCTTGATAAAAGGATTGCTGGGGCCTATGCCAGCCTCCTCAAGAGCCTCTCGTTGGGCAGCCTCACAGGGAGACTCTTCACCCTCTCCTCCCCCTGCAATGCCCTGCCAGTAACCGCCGGTAGATGCCTCACGTCTGAAAACAGCATATAGAATGCGGTTACCCCGCACTATTCTATATGGCAATACTAAAACCTGGAACGGCGCTCGATTCATTGCTCATCCCTCACTGCATCCAATCTCTAATTTCGTCTCCATCCCAAATCATGTTCCATACTCAGTATGAGGTGGAGGCCCCGTGGCGATTTGCTTCTGCAAGCTTAGCTATTATCAGTTCTCAGTTGACCGCTTGGCGATTACTTCACCGGAACCTCCAGTTCCTTCCACCATATTGGATCCACATCCGGGAAGAGGGCGTCGCGGGCTTCGCAGTCGCCGCCGGATTTCATACTACATCTCTTACAAATTCGATCTTCTCTACCACGCGATAGCCATACAGGGCCGCCACGCGTTTGAGTAAATCCGTTGGGTGGTCGGGTGGATTGTGTTCTAGGCGGGATATTACGGTTTGTTTTGTTCCAAGCATTTCCGCCACTTGGGACTGAGTCAGTCCTTGCTCCACGCGCAATTGCACAAGCCTGGTTGTCAGCTTGCTTTCATTTTCCACCTTTTCCCAAGCCTTGCGAAAACGCGGATTCTGCAAACGTTCCTTCATATAGGCTTCGAATGTGCGCCTATCGGTCTTTCGTTTTTCCATTTCTTACTCCCCGTGCTGTTCCTTCGCGCCTTGGAGACAACAGCACTAACCAAACCTTTCCTTATATTCTTTCCGCCGCTCATGGGCGATTTCAATATCGCGCCGAGGCAATTTCTGCTGCTTCTTTTTTATAGCATGGAGAAGAATGAATTCATGTCCCTCCCGACAGAAAAGAATCCGCAAATTCATCTCTCCGCCTACCGCGCGTAACTCCCAAAGTTCATCATCTATCTTCTTAATCCAAGGCGGCCCTAATCTAAAACCCGCGCCTGCCAACAGGGCTATTCCTTTTGCCATCCTGGCCTCAGCGATATTTGGCAGCTTTGACAGAAATTCTTCTACCGGGCTTTTGCTGCTTTCGGTTGTATAAAAGATGATGCTCCAAGGTTGTTGTGCCACGATCAATATCGCTCCAAGTCTATTATACCTTGATATAGCAAAAATTGCTATATCAAGGTATATTTATCTGCAAATATTGGCAAATTTGGTAACAAACGCCCCCGCCTTCCTGCCACGAGATATTTGCCCACCCTCACTTCGCCGGAAAATCCAATTCTTTCCACCATATTGGATCCACGTCCGGGAAGAGGGCGTCGCGGGCTTCGCAGTCGCCCAGGAAGGTCCAGTCTTCCTGGTCCACCGCTTCGCCGCGGCCGTATTGGCGCGCCATGTTGGCCAGGCGGCGGAAGGATTCAAAATGTTTGGCGGCGCGAATTTCGGCATAATCCCGCGCCGACCAGGTGGAAATCAAAAATTGCCAATCGGAGGCCTCCAGCAACAGCAATTCTCGCGCCGCCTGGCAAAGAATATTTTGCAGATTCTGGTCGCCTTTGCCGGCAAATTCGCCGGCCAGTTGGATCATCGTCTCTTCCGCCTGATAGACATCTTTCCAAATCCATTCGGTCCACTCATTGAGCCATATCCAGTGGAAGCCGCCCTGTCCCCAGGAGCCTTCCGGCAGCGAGACCACCACCTTCGGCTTATATTCCTGGAGGTATTCCGAACAGGTAGTGGTGGCAAGTTCCGGATCCTCATTTATCCAGCGCAGCACATAATAGAGCCAGTCGGGACCCTCGAACCACCAGTGCCCGAAGAGCTCCGCATCATACGGCGCGCAGATAACTCCCACCTCACCATGCTCCCTGTAATGGTCGGTCAGGATTCCCTTCACCAGGTCTTTGAAATGTCCGGCATTTTCCGGCGGACGCTCATAGGCGCGCGCCGGCTCATAAGGCAGCTTGTCATCCATTCCCAGTTTTTGTGAAGTGATGCGCCAGTAGCGCAGGCCGTCAACCTCCAGCTTCTTGTGAAAATCGAGATACCAGGCATCTCCCGGATAACCATGCTCTCCGCTCCACACCTGAATGCCGGAGGCGGCGTCCCGCACGAAGGCGGCAACGGGCCTGTTGCTTTCCGGCGCAGAGCTGACCAGATAAGGACGATAGGGCGAGCGGTCGGCGATTTCGGCGCGCGGCTGATACTGGTCCTGAAACTGCTGCCAGAGATTTTGCAGGGCGTCGAAACGCTCCAGATAGACGCCGATGGCCTCGCCGCCGGAAAGCAGCGCGGTGTCAATAATAAAATAATTCAGGCCGGCTTCGCTGAGAAATTCTTCCACCCCTTTGCGCAAGGCCGGAGTCTGCGGCCCGGCATCGGCCAGCGGCGACTTCCATTCATAACGCGGCCGATAACCGCACTCCGGCAGCCAGAAGCCGCGGGGTTTGCATCCGAAATGCCGCTCATATGAAGCTACCGCCTGCTTGAGCTGCGCCTGCAGGCTGATATCGGTGGAGATCAATGGCGCATAACAATGCGTGGCCGCACTGGTTATGATTTCGATATGGCCTTCCTCCTGGAGTTTGCGGAAGCTGCCGATAAGGTCGCAGTAATAGGTATTGCGGAAGGAATCGAGCAGCTTGCCGTAGCGCTCCTGCCACATCCTTGCCAAATTCGCAAAATGCTCCTGCTTATTGCTGATGAATTTGGCTTCATCCTTCTTGGCCATGTCCATGCGGGCTTGCAGATAGCGCTGAAATTCCTGCTTGAAGTCATTATCCGCCATCTGCTCGGTCAGCACCGGCGTCAACCCGACAGTAACCTTCGGCGAGATGCCGTCGGCAATCAAGCGCCGCAAGGTATCGAGCAGGGGCATATAGGATTCCGCCGCGCACTCGCACAACATATCCGAGCCGTGGGGCCAGCGGCCGTGAGCCAAGACATAGGGCAGATGGGCGTGTAAAACCAGCGCGAATTTACCTATCGGATTGCTCATGAAATGATCTCCTGTAGTTTGCAAAAAAGCAGTGAACTATATTTAAGCACAAATCGAGGATTCTGAGGAGAGCTATCCATTGCTCTTTGCCTATTTAATGGCACACGAACCAATTCGTTGAGTCCGCCGAGCTTGCCGCGTATAAACGTTCCGCGCCAAACCTTCCGCGAAAAATCCTGGAAACTGACATGGCAAAACGCTCAACGCTCAACGCTCAACGTTTAACGCTCCGACAATTGGTCAAGCAGCAACATGCAGGCAATATAGGAGGCCGTCGCCCAGCCGTGGGGTGCCGCCCAGCGCGGCGCGGTGGCGTGCGGCCCGCCGATCAATTCCGGCAGCATGCCGGCCGCAGTGGCGCAGGATTTAACCAGACGAAGGTATTCCAGGGCCTGCTCTTTATATGCCGTGCTGCGCGCGGCATCTCTCTTCTCATAGACCAGCGCCAGGCGCAAGAGCACCTCCGCCAGCCAGAGGGTATTTACTCCGCCGGCGCTGCCGCCCAGATAATGATCGCCCTCAAAGCGGCCGATGCCCTTTCTGCCCTCGCCCATATCAACCGAGAGCATGCGCATAATCGTCTCTACGCAGGACTCAGTCATCTCCAGCTCGCATTCCTCATTGAGATCGAGCAATCCGAACGGCTCGACTAAACCCAAAATGGAGGAATCCACGACCGGGTCCAGCCGATTGGAGATATCCAGGCCGCGGGCGAAGAAGGTTCCCGCCCAGAGCTTCTGCACTATCGCGCGCTTCAATTGATCGGCTTCGCTGTTCCACAGATCGCTGTCCTGCAAATTATCCGTGGTTTTGGCCAGCCTGGCGGCCGCTTTCAGGCCCGCCCAGATTGCCCCATTGGTGTAAGTGAAAGAGCCGCTCAAAGTTTCCCACAGGTCGAAGCCGGGCCGGTGCAGTCCCAACTTGGGATCAATTTGCGCCAGCAGATAATCGGCCGCTTTCTTGATGGTCGGCCAATAGGTTCCCAGTTCTTTTTTCTGATCGGCCGGCGGCAAAGCGCCCAGCACTTTTTCCATCGCCAACAGCATGGAGCCAACCTGGTCTATCTGGATGCAGCCCTCCAGCGAGCACCAGCCGGGGCCGCGCTCGCCGCTCAGCCAATAGCGCTGCTCCCACGATCCGTCATCGTTCTGGGTGCGCTTCGCCCATTCCAAAAAGCGCCGCGGCATCTCCGGCAGATGCACTTCTTCCAGCGCCAGCACCACCTCGACGGCATCGCGCGGCCAACAATATCCATAGCCGCCGGAATTTTCAAAATTCGGATCGAACTCCGGCGCGGCCAGAAAAGTTCCGTTTTCCTCATCGAACAACATGCGCAGCATCAGCAGCCCCCGCCAGTAACCCTCTTCCAAATCCGGCGGCACTCTAACCGCCCGCGCTTTCGCAAGATATTGCCGCGCCTCTTCTTCCACTTGCCGGTGGAATGTGAAAAAACCCCGCCGGCGCACTTCCTCAAGTTGCGCTATCGCCTGGTGTTCGCTCTCGGCCACAGAGATGAAGAGTAATCTTTTCGCTTCCTCTCCCGCCGCCAGCCGAAGCTGCCAGCCCACCGCCAGGTCCACATCCCCGATTTCCTGGGACTGGAAATTCAAGTGCCCCTTCGCCAGGCCGGACTTGGTGGCCCCAGCGCCATCGGACCTCGCCTTGCCACAGCCGTATTGATCGAAATCATCCCCCGAAATTACAAAGGTCAGGTCCCGCCAGTATTGCACATATTCCTGCCGGTCGGCCAGCCAGCGCAGACCGTTTCTGGCCTGCACTTCCCCGAGCTGTAAATCAAGATATTGATAAAAAATCCCGGCGAAGGAGGCCTGCGAGTGGTTCTTTATTTCCACTTGCCGCACCATTACATCCAGGTCCTGCAGGAGAAAATCGGTCAGGATCAAGTCCAGCTTGAGTTGGCCATGGTGGCAGACGGTGCGGACAATATTACTCCTACCTATATAGCACTGCTCCGCGTTCCATGCCGGCTCGAAGGTCCATGCCAGCCGGCCTTGCCCGGCTTCCCCAATATACAGCGCCGGCATGCCCTGATTAAGATTTTGCGGAAAGTCAATATTGGGGTAGTAGAAGGCCATCAGTTCGCCGCGCTCTCCAATACTCACGAGCGCGCGGCCGTTGGCAATGATGGCTCCAGGTTGATAAATAGGCATAACTTATCGTCTCTGAGTCAACATCCGGAGTTTTAGCCCGTCTTTTTGCGCGGCGTTTGGCCGGGCAGAAGGCTGATGGCCTCTTTATAGGCCTTCACATATTCCTTGGCGGAGCTTTGCCAGGAGTGGTCCTCTTTCAGGCCTTTTTCCATAAGCTGCTTCCAGGCAGCCCGGTCTTCATAGGTCAGCAGGGCGCGGGCAAGGGTTCCCATCAGCGCCACGGAGGAATATTCCGCAAAGCTAAAGCCATTTCCCTTGCCTTTTATCGAGTTGAAATCTTCCACGGTATCGGCCAGCCCGCCGGTGGCGCGGACGATGGGCACTGTGCCATAACGCAGGCTGATAAGTTGGCCCAGGCCGCAGGGCTCATAGCGGGAAGGCATCAGGAACATATCCGCACCGGCATAAATCTGATGCGCCAGTTCCTCATTGAATTCCAGGCTGATGGAGACGCGATCCGGATAATCTTTCGCCGCCTTTTTGAAGAGATCCTCATAAGGCTTTTCCCCCAAGCCCAATACCACCAGTTGCACATTCATCTTCAGCAGATAGGGCAGCAACTGCTCCAGCAGATCGAAGCCTTTTTGCGCCGCCAGCCGGGAGACCAGCGCAATTATCGGCATCTTTCCCTGCGCCAGCTTGAGACGCGCCTGCAGCGCTTTCTTGCAGGCGGCCTTGCCGCTTGGGGAAGTCGCGCTGTAACTCTTGGCGATATGACGGTCGGCCGCAGGATTCCACACATCGTAATCTATGCCATTGAGAATGCCCCGCAGGCGCTTGCTGCGCATGGCGATGACTCCCTCCAAGCGATAGCCGTATTCCGCCGACTGAATCTCCTTGGCATAGGTGGGGCTGACGGTCGTGATTATATCGGCATAAAGCAGGCCCGATTTCATGAGGTTGACATTGCCGTAGAATTCCAGCTTCTCGGGAGTAAAGTAACTATCCGGCAGCCCCGCCAGCTTGAGGTCTTCTTTGGGGAAATTCCCCTGATAGCCTAAATTATGCACCGTATAAACCGTGGCGGTCTTACCCAGCGGCCCAGACTTATCTCTTGCCATATGAACATACAATGGAATCAAGCCGCTCTGCCAGTCATTGCAATGAATCACTTCCGGCTGCCAGTTCAACGCGGGCAGCATTGCCAAGATTGCGCGCTGATAAAAAATAAAACGCGCCGCATCATTCCATTGGCCATAGAGCGGCCCCTGACCGAAATAGCCGGCATGTTCCACAAAGTAGGCGCTGACTCCGGCAATCTCCTCACTCAGCCAGATCGTGGCCTCCTCCATCTTGTCCCCAATCGGCACCTTCAATTTCTCCACCACCTTTTTGGCTTTGAAACGTTTCTCATCTACCGAGGCGTATTTGGGCAGCACAATACGAATATCATGCTTCTGCGCCGCCAGCACCTTGGGCAGCGCACCGGCAACATCCGCCAACCCGCCGGTCTTCGCAAACGGCACGATCTCTGAGGCACACAACAAAATTTTCACTTTAAGGCTCTCCTCTGCTCATCTCACTGAGCGACTCGCTGAACTCTCAACTCTGAACTCTCAACTCTGAACTCTCAACTCTGAACTCCCAACTCTGAACTCTCAACTCTGAACTCCCAACTCTCAACTCTGAACTCTCAACTCTGAACTCTCAACTCTGAACTCTGAACTCTGAACTACTATTATCTTTCGGCAGTTTCCATCTTAATCACAATCTAAACACCCTAATTATTTCATGCCCTCTATGTATGTTCCCTTTCCATATATTCAACATTTAGGACTGGAATTCGCACCTTTAGAGCATGCAAGCGATAATTTCTGTATAAAATCTACGACAAGGAAGCTAAATAGGGGACAGCGACTCCAGGGACGAGATACGTCTGCCCTTCATCGTAGCGCCGTCCACCACGCAGTGGTGGATCGCCGAAGGCGACCGTCTCGGCGGCACTCCCTTTCAGCGATCTGCCTTAGGCAGACGCTACAATCCCCCCTTTCTTTGCGTGCCCTTTGCGCCTTCCTGTCCTACGAAGCCTTGGCGAAGTAGGATGCGTCTTTGCGGTTAGTGTGTTTCATATTTCCTTCGTGGTTCAAGAGCAGTTAATAAGTTGAGTTTTGCAGTTAAACGCCGCAGGCGCAGTAATTTCTCTCTTTGCGAAACCTTTGCGTCCTTTGCACTTTGCGGTTCAGAATTTTAAATAGACGACAGAGTCGGCTCCCCTGTCAAAAATCCCAACGAAGCAAGAAATCTATCCACCTCAATCACCGTCTCCACAAACATTTCCCTATTGGCATAATTGAAAAACCCGTGCGGTTGATTGGCGTAAAGATGCAAGTCGCACCGGACGCCCTTCTCGGTCATGCGCCGCTTGAATTCCTCCGCAGTCGCCGTCGGAATCAGGTCGTCTTTATCGCCCAGAAACACAATCGCCGGCGGCATATCCGCCGCGATATTATGCAGCGGCGAGAACTCCCGCCAATACTCCCCAACCCGCTCATAACCATAGCCGCCGGGCCCGTTGTCGAACACCGGATTAAACAACACCAGCGCATCAGGCCGGCAACTGATGGACAGGTCCTCGCCCTCTTCGTTAAAACCCGCTATGGTGCCCGCCGCCGCCGCCATCTGCCCGCCCGCCGATCCGCCGCCCGCCGCCACTCTATCAGGGTCAATTCCCAACTTCGCCGCATGCCGCCGCACCCACCGCAGCGCCGACTTCCCGTCCTTCACACATTCCGCGGGTGAAGTCCCATGACTCGTTGCCGTGCGATAATCCGCCGACATCGCCACCATCCCCCGGGAAACAAAATATTCGCATTGCGGAAAAAACTGACTCGCCTCCCCGCCATTCCAACCGCCGCCATGGAAAAACACCACCACCGCACGCCTGTCGCCGGCACCATGCCCCGCCGGCAAAAAAATATGCAGCCTCAATTCCCCTTCACCAACCTGCTTGTAAACCACCACCTTGTCCGGCATAACCAGCCCTTTCCTCTCAAAGGCAAATAATCTATCGCCCCAAAAGCGTCGAAAATCCCCACCATCAACAAAGACATCTTAAGCGACAGAGGGGCAATAAGCAAGTCGCCATCGTAACAGTTCAGACTTCATGAAAAAGAATATCAAGAATTATCTAAGCTATGTGGAGTGCGGTGGCCATCGGCTTCGGCGCGAGAGCGCTGAAACCGTGCCACCGCTTTCATGGGTGCATAAGTTCAAAGAAAAAGCGGCGGCAAAATCTCCCTCACTTCGTTCAGATGATTTGTGACCGCCGCACTCCACATCAACGGCCTCTTAATCCACTCCGGCCCATTTGTTTTTTGTAGGGCGGGGGCGCCGTCCCCCGCCGCTTTTTTTATCCGTTAGGCAGGAGTCCTGGGCTACGAAGCTCGAAGTCCTACGAAGCTTTAGCGAAGTAGGATAGCGAAGGAGGCTTACTCCTGCCATGTCAGTTAGTGACAGCCCCTGCGCCAATCTTCCTACCCGCCTAAGTAGTATGGAGGGCGGTCAAAATGCCGTTCGCCGTTAATCGTAGCGCCGTCCACCACGTAGTGGTGGATCGCCGAAGGCGACCGTTTATCCCGCCTGCCCCGAGTGGAGCCGAGGGGAGCAAGGCCGAAGGGTCTCGGCGGCACTCCCTTTCAGTTGTCTGCCTTAGGCGGACGCTGCAATTCCCCCCGTTTCTTCGCTTCTTCGTGTCTTTGCCTGCCCCGAAGCTCGTCGAGGGGTGACTTCGTGGTTCAAGAGCAGTTAATGACTTGAGTTTTGCAGTTACGCGCCTCAGGCTTGCCCGCCTTAGGAGGCCGCAAACATGATGCCCACTGAGACTAGCAGGGAAGGGATAAAGTCCCTTCCCTGTTGCCTAACACAAAAATCTGAACGTAACTGCGCCAGCCAAATCTCAGCAAAATGACTTTATCACAAGTCTGCTACGAATACCGAAACCTCCATGCTTTTACTCCTGAGATTGGTTTGGCTACTGCTTGCGCGCATCGCGCGTGCGCTCGGCGACGGGCGGCAGAACGGGAAAGGCCGCATGCGGCTCGCGCTGATACCAATACGCCACGGAGGCAATATCATCGCTCTTCTTGACGACCTTGCCGCCCTTTTCCCAGCCCAGAGCCTGAATGTTTACGCTCAGGTCTTGATGAAAGCGGATCGGGTCCATGACATGCCAGCGATACATGCTCCATTTTGTTCCCCCCTTCCCACCGGGATCGTTTTCGGGCGCGCCGTCTTTGAGGGTTACGCCGACAAAGGGCGTCGAGTAAAGCCTGGGGAAACCGTAGCTGGACAGGAAGTAATCTTCCGTGCCGGTGCCGCAGATGGTGGGGAATTCCTGGTCGCCGTCCAGGTAGAATTTGATCTCGCCCTCGCCGAACCATTCGTCGGTCAACTGCGTCCAGGCCAAAAATGTGCCGACATAATGCCCCTTGCCCCGCACGCCGTCGAGGATGATATAGGGATTCTGCGCGCCGGTATTGGCGCGGCGATATTGCGCGTGGAAATAAGCCGCATCTTCCGGCACGGCGATCTCCGCGTAGGTGATCTGGTAGGTAAGCAGGCCGATGTCGGACGAAGCGTCGTTCGACAGAGTTATCCGGGCCTGTTTTCTGAAAGGCATGGGCCAAAAACAGTTCAAGGCCGAGGCCGCATTCACCACCACGGGCAGCGAATTGACCGGCGCGAAGAGGCCGTGACCGACGGCAAAGAAATCGCTCAGAGGCGCCTCTATGGAAGGAGTCTTTTCCTCATCCCAATAAAAGCGCAGCACGCACGACTGCCAATGATCGGAAACCAGCCAGATGTGCTGGATGACGCCGGGCCCTTTGATATCCATCAACGTCATGGTTTGCCCCGCCGGCAGGCTGCGAAAAGGCCGGGTTTTCCAACCCCGGCCAAGGTGGCCAAAGACGTTCGCATGGGGCTGTTCCGGGTCCCCGATCCTGGGGATCAGCATCGCCCCTTTGCCCTTTTCGCCGGTCGGGTTCTCGGGAGAAATCGAGCGCGTCCGCGCCTCCGACAGCATTGGCAATGCTCCCCATCCCAGATTAAATTCCTGCACCGGTGTTACCTCCCGTTATTTGTCAAGACGGCCCGAACCACTCCCGCAATCGTAACAGTTCAAAGATAGTGAGCAGAACGTCATTCTGAGCGCCTCCGCCACATAATTGTGGCGGAGGCCGCGAAGAATCTCACATGTAAATATGATGAGATTCTTCTCTGCGTGATTCAGATTGTGCTGAATTACTTGCTCGGCATGACTGCATTCTCATCAATTGTGAACTGTTACCCGCGAGCATCATTTCGCTTTCTCGCCGGCCGCCGGCGCCACCTCGAGCGGTCCGGCCAGTATTAGTTCGACAACCGTGTCAATCGGATCGCTGTGAGCCGGCGGCATGATGGTCAGGATCGGAGCGCCCTCGGCGTCTCCCGCTCTTGTATATTCGGCCTTGCTGCCATCGTTCAAGAACGTCGCCGAGCCTATCGGCGTCACAAGCCCGCTCAACTTCACGCCTTCGCGGGGCCACTCGAACACATGGACATATAGCGAGTCGCCTCTGCGGGTGCAGCGGCCATTAAAGCTGAGATTCGCGAAGGGGCTGGCGGTGGTGCCGTGTATCGCTTTGCCATTTTTTTCCATCCACTGGCCAATCTCCTTGAGCCGCTTGACGCTTTCCTTCGGGAACTCTCCTTTCGCCGTCGGCCCGACATTGAGCAGGTAATTGCCACCCTTGCTGGCGATATCCACCAGGTTGCGCACGAGCGTGGTCGTTGATTTCCAGTTGGTGTCATAGGATTTGTAGCCCCAGGTGTCATTCATGGTCATACAGGTTTCCCAAGCGCGGTGCTTATTGCCCGCGGCAGGAATCGTCTGTTCGGGAGTGTCAAAGTCGCCGGCATATCCGCCGCCCAGCCGGTTGTTTGTGATTGCGAACGGTTTCAATTTCAACTGGGGCAGCAGTATCTCGGCGCGTTCCTTGGTCATGTCCATCGGCGTGTCCCACCAAAGCACCCCGGGCACGCGCGGCCCATAGTTCGCCAGGATCTCGCCCACTTGCGGCGCGGCGATTTCGGTGAGGTATTTGTCCATACTGCCGTCCTGCGCTTTGTCCCAATGCCCGCCCGCGGCGGCGCCGCCGGCATGATGCCAGTCCTGCGCCTGGGAATAATAGAAGCTAAGCTTCATCCCCTGCGCCCGGCAGGCGCGGGACAATTCTCTCAACGGGTCCCGCTTGAACGGCGTGGCGTCGTAAATGTTGAACGGACTCACCTTTGAAGGGAACATGGCAAATCCGTCATGATGTTTCGCGGTGATCACGATATATTTCATGCCCGCGTCTTTCGCCATCTTCACCCATTCCTCCGCATTGAACTTGACCGGATTGAACTGGGCGGCGTATTTCGCATATTCCGCAACAGGAATCTTTGCGCTGTTCATGATCCATTCCCCGAGGCCGCCGATCTGCTTGCCCTTATAGGTGCCGGCCGGCACGGCATAAATGCCCCAATGGATAAACAAGCCGAAGCGCGCCTCGTTCCACCACTGCAAGCGCTCATCCTGCCATGCTTTGGTATCATCCTCCGCGGCAAAGGCCGCCGACGCAAACATACTCAGCGCCATTATTACCAGTATTACCAACCCAGCAAACGACCGACTCTTCATAGCTTTGCTCCTTCGGTTCTTAAATCTCCCTGCCCCTTTTTAATTCCTCTTCATTCTACCAAAAATACACCCCCCGCGCCTCCCCCATTTGCCGTTAATCGTAGCGCCGTCCACTACGTAGTGGTGGATCGCCGCAGGCGACCGTTTATCCTGCCTGTCCTGAGTGAAATCGAAGGGAAGCCTGTCGAAGGATCTCGCTTTTTTTCTTTTCTTCACTGACTCTGGACCATGGACGATGGACGATAGACGATAGACGATAGACTTCTGTTCCCTCTTTCCCCTTTCCTCTTTTCTCTATCCGCTTGAAATGTAGGGCGGGGTTGCCGCGCCCCGCCGCCGCGCTCCGCAGGAGCGATTGCCGTTGTCGGGCAAAACGTGGCACGGCCGTCTCGTTTATCCTGAGCAGCGTCGAAGGGGCCGTGAGTAGTTGTAGGGCGGGCGTTCCATCGCCCGCCGAAAGCCTCCGTCTTCCACCCAATCCCCCAACCAACAACGCCGGAATAGGAAACGGTACTTCCGGTGTAGGGCGGGCGTTCCATCGCCCGCCGCCGTCGTAAGACACTCCCAAAAAACCGTAAAGCAGGAAAAAATTCATCTGCCATTGAACTATTAAATGAGTTATACTATTGCAGGAATGTGGTCTTCTGTTAATTCGACCAAAAGCTTCATTAAACACAGGAGCAATTTATGTCATTCAATTCAAAACTAATTGATCTCCTCAAAACCGACCCGCGCTTTGTGGATGATGAGGGCGAACTGGTTATTGCTGCGGTGCAAGACCGCGCTTGGAAGATTGACCGCGACCTGGTGAAGCTATTGCTTTCCGAAAAGGATATCAAGGCCAAATTCTTTGACGAAATTGAAAAGCACTGGATTTTCAACCTCAACACCTTCAACGACTATATCTCGCAAAAGAATTTTCTTGACAACTCCTATACCCGCTTCCGTAATCGGATTGGATTAACCATTGGCGATAAATACTTGCGCGAACGCGGCGAAATGGCCCTGGTGTGGCCCTACAAGGATTGCCTGCTGGAAGGCGGCCAGACAAAAGAGGAAGAAAAGCGCAAGGAAATCTTTTTCAACGAAGTGCTGGCGCAAGACGAAATTAACCGCCTGCTCGATCCTAAAGTGTTGACCAACTTCACGCGCTATACCGCCAAAGGCAAAGAGAAGGTCAAAGAATTAAAGCGCGATGAAAACGACGTGATCCGCGAGAACCTTATCATCAAAGGAAATAACCTGCTCGCCTTGCATACGCTTAAAACTCAGTTTCGCGGGCAGGTCAAGTTGATTTACATTGACCCGCCGTATAACACGGGCAATGATTCGTTTGGGTATAACGACAATTTCAATCATTCGACATGGCTGACATTTATGAAGAATAGGTTAGCCATTTCGCTTGAATTACTTAGGGATGATGGCTTTATATTTATATCATGTGATGATAATGAGCAAGCTTACCTCAAAATATTATGTGACGAGATATTTGGAAACGATAATTTTGCTGCGCAAATTATTGTTCAATCCAATAAACGCGGACAAACTTACAAGGAAATATCAAAAACACATGAATACTTGTTGGTTTATGCGAAAAGTGAGTTGAGTGAAATCAAAGAGTTGGAAAGGACTGGAGGATTTTCAACAAAAGATGATAAGAGCGGTTTTGAGCTAAGAGAACTGAGAAATCGTAATCCAAAATTTGGACGATTTAATCGTCCGAATCTTTTTTATCCAATATATGCTGATCCAGCAAATCCAGACAAGGATGGTTTGCTTCCCATTTCCCTTGAAAAGTCAAAAAGATATAATGTCGAAATTTTGCCGCTGAATAGCGTGGGCGAAGAAAGCTGTTGGAGATGGGGAAAAGATAAGGTGCGCCAAAATAACTGCGAAAACACAAGAATATCTGACGTCGTAGCAAAATTAAAAACCACATCAAAATATGGGATATATGAAAAATATCGAAAGGAAACCTATAAGGCAAAGTCAATATGGGCGGAAACGAAAGTTATCAATGAACAAGGGACTATGGAATTAAGGCAGATGGAATTGTCAAATGAGTTTGACTTCCCGAAGCCAACATATTTAATCGAAAAAATATTGCGACTCGGTTCAGATGAGGCTTCGATTGTATTGGATTTTTGTGCGGGGAGCGGAACGACTGCTCAAGCCGTACTTGAGTTGAATAATCAGGATGGTGGAAAACGCAATTTTATTTTAATAGAACAACTCGATTATATTGAGAGAGTAACTATTGAAAGGGCAAAGAAGAGTCTTGCTGAGGATTCCAATTTCATCTACTGCGAACTAATGAAATACAATGAAGCCTTTATGGAGCGCATTGAAGCCGCAGCAACCAGCAAGGAACTGCTAAAAATATGGAAAAAGATGGCGGAAAATTCCTTTCTCAATTGGTATGTCAACCCCGCTATGCCCGAGGAAGCCGTCAAGGATTTTGAAGAATTGGGCAAAACGGAAGACGGCGTGGAAAAGCAAAAACACTTGCTGGCAGGACTGCTCGACAAGAATCAGTTGTATGTGCATCTCTCCGAGATAGACGACGCGCAATTCAAGGTAAATCATGAAGATAAGGAATTGAACAAGGCGTTTTATGGAGAAGATTATAATGCCTGAGCAATTTCTCTATCAGGAATTGGATTCTGTTTCGCGCTTTGGCGGCTTGTCGAAAGATATACCCGATTCTGTGAAACTAAATCTTAATCCAAAATATGAACTGCGCCCTTATCAGATCGAAGCCTTTGCGCGCTTTCTGCGCTGTTACAAGAACGACTTTCCCAACAAAACCTATCCCCTGCACTTACTATTCAACATGGCAACCGGCAGCGGCAAGACCCTCATTATGGCGGGGCTGATTCTGTATCTCTATCAGCAGGGGTATCGCAATTTCCTCTTCTTTGTGAACTCCACGAATATCATCGAGAAAACCAAAGACAACTTTCTCAATCCCGCCTCCATCAAATACCTCTTCAATCAGGAACTCAACATCGGCAATCGCCGCGTGCGTATTTCGCCCGTGGATAACTTTGAAGGCGTCAACCCAAACGATATCAATATCTGCTTCACCACAATTCAAAAGCTCCATTCCGACCTGACCACCGAAAAAGAAAATTCCCTTACCTTTGAGGACTTTCGCAGGCACAAAGTGGCGCTGCTTTCAGATGAAGCGCATCACATGAATGTCAAGACCAAAACAGATACTCAATTGTTCGAGAGTTGGGAAAATACCGTTGAATCCATCTTCACGCAGAATGAAGACAACCTCTTGCTTGAGTTTACCGCCACGCATGATTACGCCACGCCCGCAATGGTGGAGAAATATCGTAACAAGGTCATTATTCGCTACGACTTGCTCCAATTCCGTAACGACCGTTTCTCGAAAGATGTGGTCATCGTTCAATCGGATTTCGACCAGCGAGAGCGCATCCTTCAGGCCTTGCTTCTGAATCAGTATAAACAGGAAGTGGCGGCGAAATATCGCATCAACCTCAAGCCTGTCATACTTTTCAAAGCCCAACGCACCATCGCTCAATCGCTGGAAAATAAAGCTGAATTTCATAAGCTCATTGACGCTCTTACGGAACAGCACATCGCCGGCATCCGCAAGTCGAATATCCCGCTCGTGCAACACGCCTTTCGATTCTTTGAAGAAAACAAAATCAGCGATGGGCAACTGGTGGAACGGCTGAGACGCGACTTCCACAAAGATTATTGTCTGTCGGTCAATGAAGAAACCGAGAAAGAGCAATACCAGATTCTCTTAAATTCCCTCGAAGACAGGAACAATCGAGTGCGCGCCATTTTCGCCGTTCAAAAACTCAACGAAGGCTGGGATGTGTTGAATCTGTTTGATATTGTCCGCTGTTATGAAGCGCGCGACACGGGCCGGACAAGAATTGGTACAACCACAATGTCAGAGGCGCAACTTATCGGGCGCGGGGCGCGCTACTTCCCCTTTGTTCTTCCTGAAAGCAATGACCGTTTCCGCCGCAAATTCGACGGCGACCTTGAACACGAACTGCGCGTCCTGGAAGAATTGCATTATCACAGCATCAATGATTCCCGCTACATTGCCGAAATTCGCGCCGCGCTAATTGAACAAGGCCTCATGGACGAGCGCGAAGTTACCCGCGAACTCAATCTCAAAGAGTCTTTCTTGAAGACGCAATTTTATAAATATGGGATCATTTGGCTCAATGCCCGTAAGCCTAAAGACTACCAGCGCATTCAATCTTTTGCCGATTTGGGTGTGAAAAAGCGAAACTACACTCACCTCATCGCCACCGGTCGCGGCGACGCCACTATCGCACTCTCAAATGGGAAAAAAGGCGCCTTTGTGAGAGATGAAAACCGCAAGGATGTAAAGGTAAGCGATATCCAGTGCAATATTATTCAATCTGCAATTTCGCGCAATCCATTCTTCACCTTTTCCTCGCTCAAACGCTATCTCCCTAATCTTGCCTCTATGCGCGACTTTATTGCTTCAGATGATTACCTCGGCGGATTGGCAATTACCTTTGAAGGCAACATCTATGGGCTGGACGACAATCCCGTCGAAAAGTTGGCTGCCATGCTCGGCTTGCTAAGTCAGATAGAGGCCGAGATTCGCGCTAATATTACCGATTTCGAAGGCACGCGAGATTTCAGCCGCGATTGGGTGCATGAAGTCTTTAAAGATAAAGTATTGAAGTTTGATTCCAAAAATTCTTTGGCTGCAGACGATTCCCAGTTTGAACATTTCGTTTCTACTAGAGACTGGTTTGCCTTCAATACCATTTATGGTACAAGCGAAGAAAAGCATTTCGTCCGCACTTTGGACAAACAAATGGAAAGACTGCGCACGCAATACGAGCAAATCTACCTCCTGCGCAATGAAGGGCATTTCGCAATTTATAACTTTTCCGATGGGCAAGCCTTCCAGCCGGATTTTGTATTATTCCTGCGCGAAAAAAACGGCGAGTTGCTAAGTTACCAACTCTTTATCGAACCAAAAGGCAAATACCTTAAAGACTATGAAGGCTGGAAAAAAACATTCCTGCAAGAAATCACTTCGGAGTTTGAAGGCAAAATACTGAAGTTTGAAAATAGAAAATATCGCCTAATTGGCATTCCCTTCTATAACAACGAAGACGAAAATAGATTCAAGGAAAGCCTTGAATCCGTCTTGCATCTTGCCTAAATCGGGAAGCAAAAGCGAAGCGGGCGTCGGCGCACCTTGAGCATAGCGAAATCCGCCTCAGGAGGACGCCCTACAAACTACAGCCGGCGAGACGCCAGCGCTACAATTTCCTGCCTTCTTTGCGTTCCCTTCGCGCCTGGCTAGACATCTTCGATGCCGCCATCCCGGCTCGCCAATGGCGAGCTTAGGGACTTTGCACTTCCTGTCCTACATAGCCTTGGCGAAGTAGGATGCGGTTACTGTTTTCCTTTTGCCCTCCCCCAGGGCCCTTGACAAGCCGTGTATAATAGATATAGAGAGAGTCAAACAAATGTATCTATTTAATCTAAAATTCCCGTCCCTGTTTTTCCCCGTCTCTTCTTCTGCGACTATAGACGATAGACTACAGACTATGGACTTGGGGTTCACATTTTCTCACAAAACCTCACATTTTTCCAATTTTTTCTGCAATCCAAAGAGCCTTATGTCTATCATATCTTACTTAAGGAGCAAAATGGCACCAGACAAAATGGCTAGGCTCTATGAGCCGCTGGCTAGGCCAGAGGCCGCCATCCCGGCCCCAATGGGGCTTAGGGACATGGCGGTCCGCCTCAGGCGGACTTAGCCACCCGACACTTCCCGACACATTTTATTTTTTCCACCGAACAAACCCAGTGGTTGAGCCATTTCGCAATGGAGGCAGTAAATCAACCAATAAATTAACTTATCTTAATCTGCCTGCTTCAGTGGGCACTCCAAAACCCGCAAATATTGGGGGCAAAACCGCATCTTTTCGTCTTTATATATACTTCTCGTCCCCTAATTTAAGAAATGCGCTTTTGCCGGATTAGGCGAAAACGCCTTTCAGCCTGCCTTCGCCGCCGGCGCGTATATAGATGGGGATGCGCTCCAGGGGGGCTTCCGCTTCGAGCGTTGCACCGCCGGCCTGCTCCGCGCCGGTCCAGGCATCGCGCCACTTGGTTCCCTCAGGCAGATAGACCGCGCGGGAGCGCGCGCCCAGGCTGAGAATCGGCGCCACCAGGATATCCGGCCCAAACATGAACTGGTCTTCCACCCACCAGGTCTTGGGATCTTCCGGGAAATCCACAAACAGGGGCCGCATGGGCGGCAGGCCGATGGTTTCGGCGACCTTCATTTGCGCCATGATGTAGGGGCGGAGGCGATGGCGCAGCCGAATCTGGTCGCTGAGGATCGCACAGACCTCCTCGCCATAGGACCAGACCTCATTGGGCACGGTGGGATGGTGGGGATTGGCTTTGCCGATGGGATCGCCCGGCGGGGCCGGGGCATTGACCTGCCGCCGCACACCATGCAGCCGCATGATGGGGCAAAAAACGCCGTATTGGAACCAACGCACCATGAGCTCGCGGAAAATCGGATCGTCAATATCGCCGCCGTGGAATCCGCCGATGTCGGTGGTCCACCAGGGAATGCCGCTGAGGGCGATATTCAGGCCGCCGGCCACCTGACGACGCAGGGAATCAAAGGTGGAAGGGATGTCGGCCGACCAGACGGCGCCGCCGTAGCGCTGGCTGCCCACCCAGGCGGAACGGCCCAAGGTCATGGGCGCGGTTTCGCCCTCGGAGAGCAGCCCTTCGTAGAAAGCCTGCTGGTGACAGAGCGGGTAGATGCCCGCCATCTCCAGGCCATTGCCCAAATGGAACCGCGTGTTGTCAAATTCAAGGGGAATGAGTTCCGGCTCCATGGTGTCCAGCCAGAACAGTTTGATGCCATGTCGCACATAGCCCTTGCGCACTTGTTCCCAAAGGTAGGTGCGGGCTTCGGGACGGGTGGCATCATAGAATGCCTCCAGGGTATCGCCATTCTGCAGGGACATGCCGCGCTCATTGCGCAGGAGCAGGCCGTGGTTATTCATGTAGGCAAAGTTCTCGCACGAATAATCCACCGTGGGCCAGATGGAGACCATGCACTCCATGCCCAGGGCTTTGAGCTCTTTTACCATGGCCGAGGGATCCGGCCAGGCAACCGGGTCAAAAGTCCAATCGCCGGCCTTGGCCCAGTGATGAAAGTCAATGATAATCACCGAGACCGGCAGTTGGCGGCGATGATACTCGCGCGCCACTTCCAGCAGTTCCTTCTGGGTCTTGTAGCGCAGCTTGCACTGCCAGAAGCCGGCTCCCCACTCCGGGAAGGCGGTCGGCATACCCGTTACCTCGGCATAACGTTGCAGCAGGGCCGCGGGGGAGGCGTCAATCACGAAATAATAATCAAGTTGGCGCGCCGCCTCGGCGACCCAGCGGGTATCGTTACGCCCCAATTCGACGCGCCCCACCCCCGGATTGTTCCACAGGAAGCCATAGCCCTTGTTGGAAATCATAAAGGGGATGGAGACCTCGGTGTTGCGATGCATCAGGTCCATCGTGCAGCCCTTTTGGTCGAGGTAGCCGTGCTGGCGCTGACCCAGGCCATAGAGCTTTTCGGCGTCATCCGCGAAGAACCGCTGCTCGATCTTCCACGAGCCTTTCCCGGGTATGAAGGTGCGCGCCAGGTGCTCGGCCGTCGTTTTCGCCCGCTCCTGAAGCAGAATGGCGTCATCCGAGGTGCGGCTGAAGGTCAACTGCCCAAAGCGCCCGGTAAGCGAAACGGTTACTTCGCCGTGTATGAGCTTGACAGAGGTATCGTCAATCACCACCTGCGCGCCGCCGGGTGTGGCCGGATCGTCCAGCAAGCCTTGCGGCAGATCGAGGAATTTCTCTTCCTTCGTTATCCGCACGCGCACGCCATTCTTGCCCCACGGCATCACCCAGACGCGCTCATGCTCCCGTTCCCACACAAATCCCTGCCCTTCAAGGGTCGTAAATTCTTTCATGGTTTCTCCCTAAAGATTTTCGCTATACCGCGCCATGTTGAAAATGAAAATCGCCGGCGCGAAGCTTATTTTATCACATCTTTTGCGTCCGCCAATTTTCTGAGCGTAAAATTACGGCGAAAGAGCGCATGCGAAATCCTTTTCATCACCCTCGCTTCTCCAAATTTCCAGTGTCTCATTTGGCTGACGACGCACAGTTGAAGCGCGTATAATAATGCATCTCCTGCGCGCAGAATTGATAGCCCAGCTTCTTGGCAAGGCGTTGTGAAGCAATATTGTCCGGGTCTGTGAGATAAAGTGGTAGATCACCATAATCAAAGACAACTTCTGTGATATATGAGACGAGTTGAGCAGCAAGCCCGATCCGACGATATTTCATCTCAGTGTAAAGCCCTCCTATCGACCTTATCTTTCGTATGCCAACTGCGTCCGAAGAGAAAGGAGTCGTTGAAGCATGAACCGCGACCTTCCCCTCCCTGAGAATCGCAAACATGCGCGTACCCTCGTGGGTTGCTACATACTCGAACGCTTTCCAACTGGGTTGCTCATCGCACCCTCTGAAGAGGTCTTCTTTAGTCCTATCAATTTCGATTACACCCTCATGGTGGACGCCCCGAAAATTTTCCGGTTGCGCTGAGAAGTAGAGATAATGCGCATTCTGTTTCGTATTCTCGAGCCGGCTGAAATACTCTTGGATATGCGGATTTGTGATGCGGAAAAGAGTTGGCTTACCAGATGGTAACGCCTTTACTAGAGCGGCCAATGCAGCATGATCAACGGCTTCGAGTCGGATTTCGTAGTAATGCTGTTGGTCAAAATCAGGCTCTCTGTAACGATTGAAGATGTTAGCAACTCCGACAAGAGATCCTTTGTGACGGCAGAGAATTAGGCTCCAGTCTTTGCTTGCATCAGGAATAAGTGCAAAGCCCATTTCTCTCATAATCCACGCATTTGCTATGCTCCCTTGTTGATCCAGGAATTGGGCGACCTCGTCCCGTTCATTACTTGATATATGTGAAGTCTTATACACTGGGCCAATAACTCCTTCCGGCTATATGGAAATATAGGGGACGCGTAACCTCTATTTTCCCCAGCTTTTGTCAAAGGTATTTTTCTTGGCCGGCCGGCTTTTTTCGGACGGAGGGTTCTTCCCAAAAGGGCCTCCGGCAGGTAAGTCCAGAAGAGATTCTTCGCGCGAAGCTCAGAATGACCGTTTTTTACAGTTTGTGAAACAATATTCCAAGACTTTTTTAGGCCTTCACCATTTAGATGCGATTGCCCTGGGTTCGCGTCCCCTAATTTTTTAACTCCTGCTTGGTGGCAATGGGCACATATCCGTATTCGAAGCCCTTGGGTGGTTTCACCAGTTGGGCGGGATCAATATCGGCGAGCTTGCCCGTTTTGGGTTCGGCGAGGTAGGCACCGTTCTTTGGCCAGTTGCGGTGCAGCAACTCCACCTTGGCCTGCATCTGTTCCCGCTCTGCATCGGTAAGATCGGCATTCAGCAAGGCCGGCTGATCGGCAAAGCGATACCAGTAATAGGTTACTACACTGCCGTCTCCCAGGCGGGCCTGGAAGGGCCCGGCGACGGGACCCGGCTTCTTCCAAGCGCTCTGCGTGCCGGTGGGAGTGGTGTAAGGTTCCTGCGGCGGTTCAACCGGACGCGCCCACTTTATACTCTTTAGACCCGTTGCAGCCGGGACCGTTGCTGCGGCCACCGGTATCCATCGGGCTTTCTTTTCGTCCGCGCCATTTTCCAGACGGTAGTATTCGGGCAGTGTTACAAGGTGGCCCTTATTCATGGTGATGGCGCGATTCCAGGAAAAGCCTAAGGTATGCGCATCGGCGGCCTTGGGGGTCGCAAAAGTATCCCAGGCAATCGGGACCTGCTTCTGCGTCTGGCCATTGCCGCCGAAGTTGATTTGCCAGGTGGCGTAACCCTCGCCTTTAAACGTTCGGGTAAAGGCGCCCTTTGGATCTACCACGCCCTTGCTGGCGGGTCCCCCGTTGAACCAGGCCTTCACCGATTCCCACAGGGCGGTCTTGTTATAGGCGGTACATTGGTGCAGCAGCACAGAATCACCCTGAGCGTCGCACGGAAAAGAGGTTGGCTGAATGCGGGCGTAGGCTTCTCCCGTGGAATTCATGGCGATCCTGCAGGGGATATACTGGGTCTCCATTTGCACACTCATGTTCGGGTCCATGGGACGGCTGTCGAGCAGCAGGCCGGCCAGCCGGGATTCCTTGACAGCAGCGTGAGACCAGAAATAGGGCAGAAAGAAGGCCAGCGGGCCTTTGAAATTATTGGCGTTGATGAACAAGGTCCAGCAATTGCCGCCGGTCGGGATATTTTTGCCGTCTGTGGTGGGCTTGGCTTCCGCCAGCGGCAGGTTCAGGTAGCCGTAGCCAAACAGCTCGCCGGCCACTCCTTGCTTAAGATTCAGTCCGTCCAGGGGAAACAAGACCCAGGGGCTGAGTTGTGCAACCCCGTAAAGGCCGCGGGGTTCTTCCCAGGTTCCCG
>Ga0315288_10002408_pt1 | contig 24253 bp, 23 predicted proteins | sample YL17G11_20_MG_FD_203454 | JGI IMG/M metagenome (GOLD analysis project Ga0315288, IMG submission 203454) | Sediment microbial communities from Yellowstone Lake, YNP, Wyoming, USA - YL17G11_20 | ecosystem: Environmental > Aquatic > Freshwater > Lake > Sediment | place: USA: Wyoming | collected... | reverse complement strand
GGCACGTAGGTCGCATATCGCTTATCGCGCACAGTTCAGGCGATACGCGATATGCGATACGCGGTTTTGCGGTATAATCGCTTTCACTGAGAAATTTGTCACGGAGTAGCCATTGCGCGCGCTCATTACGGGGGTGGGCGGTTTTGCCGGCAGCCACCTCTCTGACTATCTGCTCAATCAGACCGATTGGCAAGTCGTTGGCTGTGTGTTGCCAGGCTGGGATTGCTCACACCTCGACCGTCGAGTCACCTGCCTCGAGATGGACTTGCGCGGCCGGGAGGCCGTGCGCGCCATGTTGGAGCAGGTGACGCCGGATGTCATCTTTCACCTGGCGGCGCAGGCGTTCGTCCCCGTGTCGTGGCAAGACCCCTGGGATACGCTGGAAAACAACATCCGCGCCGAGGCGAACATCCTGGATGGACTGGTCAAACTGGGCGCCAAGCCGGGCGTGATGGTCGTCGGCTCCAACGAGGAATACGGGTTGGTGCGCCCCGACGAATTGCCGCTGCGCGAAGATAGTCCGCTACGACCCAACAGCCCGTATGCCGTCAGCAAAGTGGCTCAAGATTTTCTGGGCCTGTCGTATTTTTTGAGTCACGGCTTGCCCGTCGTGCGGGTGCGGCCATTCAATCATATCGGGCCTCGTCAAGCTGAGGGGTTTGTTGCGCCGGCGTTCGCCAAGCAGATTGCGTTGATCGAGGCGGGCCAGCAAGAGCCGGTCATCCGCGTCGGCAACCTGGACGTTCAGCGTGATTTTAGCGACGTGCGAGACGTGGTGCGAGCATATCATCTTGCCGTCACTCGGGGGCAGCCCGGCCAAGTGTACAACATCGGCTCCGGGCAACCGCGCGCGGTCAAGGCGCTTTTGGAGACGCTCTTGTCGTTGAGCGCAATGCCGATTCGCGTCGAGATTGATCCTGCGCGTATGCGCCCGTCCGATACGCCGGTGGCGTATTGCGACGCCAGCAAGCTGCGCGCCGCCACCGGCTGGGAGCCACGCGTCCCGTTCGAGCAGACGCTGCGTGACGTGCTGGACGATTGGCGAGTGAGAATCAACAAGTAAGAGGAGGCACTCTTGTCCAACAAGACAGCGCTCATCACAGGCATCACGGGCCAGGACGGAAGTTATCTGGCCGAGTTTTTGCTTTCGCAGGGCTACAAAGTCATTGGCATGATGCGCCGCAGTTCCGTGGTGAACCTGGAGCGCGTCCGCCACATCCAAGACAAGATCACGCTGGTGCAAGGCGACCTGCTGGACGAGGCATCGCTCATCGGCCTCTTGCGCGAATTCCAGCCTACCGAGGTGTATAACCTGGCGGCGCAGTCGTTCGTGCCGACCTCCTGGCAGCAGCCGGTGCTGACCGGCGAAGTGACTGCGCTGGGCGTGACGCGCCTGCTGGACGCGATCATGATGGTCAATAAAGACATTCGCTTTTACCAGGCCAGCTCGAGCGAGATGTTCGGCAAGGTGCAACAAGTGCCGCAGACGGAAAAGACGCCGTTTTACCCGCGCAGCCCGTATGGCGTGGCAAAGGTGTATGGGCACTGGATCACGGTGAATTATCGCGAAAGCTATGGCCTGCACGCCGCGTCGGGCATCCTGTTCAATCATGGCTCGCCCCGGCGCGGCTTGGAATTTGTCGAGCGCAAAATCTCGCTGGGCGTGGCGTCCATTCAAGCCGGTCGAGCCAAAGAGTTGCGGCTGGGCAACCTAGAGTCTAAACGCGACTTGGGATTCGCGGGCGACTATGTCCGGGCGATGTGGCTGATGGTACAGCGAGATGAGCCGGGCGATTTCGTCGTCGCCACGGGCGAGACGCATTCGATCCGCGAGATGTGCGAGGTGGCCTTTGGTCACGCGGGACTGGATTACCGAGACTATGTGGTGCGCGACGAGCGATTTTTCCGTCCAGCCGAGGTAGATTTGCTGGTGGGCGACCCGAGCAAGGCCGGGCACGCGCTGGGCTGGGAGCCGCAAGTGAGCTTTACCGGGTTGATCCACATGATGGTGGAGAGTGACCTCCAGGCGATTGAGCGGGGCGAGCGCTTCCCGGATGTGACGGAGATGACGACCCTGCGGCGATAACATTGGAGCAAGTGGAGACCAACAGTGGAAACGAAAATCCAATTCGGAACTGATGGATGGCGCGGCGTCATCGCCGACGATTACACGTTCGCCAACGTGCGTCGCTGCGCGCAAGGCTTTGCCAGCTATCTCATCCGGCATGGCGCGAGCGGCGGCCCGGTGGTAGTCGGCTACGACCGGCGCTTTGCCAGCGAAGACTTTGCCGCTGCGTGCGCCGAGGTTTTGGCCGGCAATGGGCTGCGCGTCTGGCTGACCGACGGCGCGACGCCTACGCCGGTCATTTCTTATGCAGTGGTGGATAAGAAGGCGGCGGGCGCGATCAACATCACCGCATCACACAACCCGCCGAGCGATAACGGCTTCAAAGTGCGCGACCATCGCGGCGGCGCGATTGATCCCGACGGGCTGAAGGAAATCGAGTCGCTCATCCCTGACATCGCTGGCGTCAAGCGCATGGCTTTAAAAGAAGCGTTGAGCAAAGGCATCGTCACCCAATTCGATGCTTCAGTGAATTACCTGACGCATATCAAGGACCTGGTGGACGTGGAGCCGATCAAGGCCGCCAGACTCAGGATCGTCGTCGAGCCGATGTGGGGCAATGGCGCAGGCTGGTTTCCGCGCATCCTTTCCGGCGGCAAAACGACCGTGACCGAGATTCACAGCGAGCGCAACCCGCTCTTTCCAGAGATGAAGCGCCCCGAGCCGATCCCGCCCAACGTGGACGTGGGCCTGCGCAAGACGGTGGAATTGGGCTATGACGTGTGCCTCATCACCGATGGCGACGCCGACCGCATGGGCATCGGCGATGAGCACGGCGTATTCGTCAATCAGCTTCAGGTGTATGCGCTGCTTGCGTTGTATTACCTGGAGGTCCGCAAGGAACGCGGCCCGATTGTCAAGACGCTCTCCACGACTTCGATGCTCGACAAGCTGGGCAAGCTGTATAACGTGCCGGTCTATGAGACGGGCGTGGGCTTCAAGTACGTCGCGCCCAAGTTCCTGGAAGTGGACGCGATCCTCGGCGGCGAAGAATCGGGCGGCTATGCGTTTCGCGGCAACGTGCCGGAGCGTGATGGCATCCTGGGCAATCTGCTGTTTTTGGACTTTATGGTGCGGACGGGCAAAAAGCCCTCGCAACTGCTCGCCTGGCTGTTTGAAAAAATCGGCGCGCACTATTACGACCGGATTGACACCGCGTTGCCTTCGATGGACTTTCGCGCGCAGCAAGAAGCGCGGCTGAAAACAGAAACGCCTGCCATCATTGCCGGATTAAAGTGCGTGGGCAAGAATATGACGGATGGCTTCAAGTTCTTGCTGGAAGATGGCGGTTGGCTGCTCATCCGCTTTTCCGGCACCGAACCGATTGTGCGCGTGTACTGCGAGACGACGCGCCAAGATCGCGTCAAGGCCATCTTGGACGACGGACTCGTCATCGCCGGGTTGCGCTGGTGATTGACCTGGTGGATTCGCACTGCCACCTGGACGCGCGGCGATTCGACAAGGACCGCGAGGCGGTCATTGCCCGTGCGGCAGAGAGCGATGTCACGCGCATCGTCAATCCAGGCGTTGATTTGCCATCGAGCCGCGCGGCGGTCGAGTTGGCGCAACAGCACGAATGTGTTTACGCTGCTGTCGGGGTTCATCCGCACGACGCCAAGACGCTTGATGCGAATGTGCTTAAAGAACTGGAACGATTGGCCGCGTCGCCCAAGATCGTGGCGATAGGCGAGATTGGGTTGGATTATTACCGCGACCTCTCGCCGCGTGATGCGCAGCGGCGCGTCTTGGAGGCGCAGCTCGAATTAGCAGCAGAGCTTGGTCTGCCGGTCATCATCCACGACCGGGACGCGCACGACGACGTACTGGCCATCTTGCGCGACTGGCATTCATCGCTCTACCCACAGGGCGCAAGCAGCACTCTACGCTCTTCGCTCCACGGTCGCGTGGGTGTGGTGCACTCGTTCAGCGGCAATGTGGCGATGGCGGAACGTGTATTGGCGCTGGGATTCTATATCGGCGTCAGCGGGCCGGTGACCTATGAGAACGCTGGCCGGTTGCGCGATGTGGCGCGCGCCATTCCGCTGGAACGGCTGCTGATCGAGACGGATGCGCCGTACTTGACGCCAGAGCCGCATCGCAGGCAGCGCAACGAACCGGGTTACGTCCGTCTGGTGGCGCAGGCGATAGCACGAGCCAAGCGTTTGAATCTGGATCAGGTGGCAGCGCACACGAGCGCGAACGCTCGCGCGCTGTTCGGATGGCCGGGCGACCGTCGCCTGTAAGGCAAAGGAAACATGGCAGGGCATTTTGAGATTTTTGAATCTATTCAGGACGACCTGGCGCGCGTCGAAGAAAAATTGCGCGAGAAACCTCGGTTGGAATATGAGGTTCTCACGGCGGCCATCGAGCATTTGCTCGCGAGCGGCGGCAAGCGCATCCGACCGGCGTTGGTGATCCTGGTGAGCCGCCTCTATTCGGCGCGGATCGAGCCAGAGGTTTTGGCGCTGGCGGCGGCTGTCGAGATGCTGCACACAGCCTCGCTCGTCCACGACGATCTGATTGATGCGTCACTCTTGCGGCGCGGCATCCCCACGTTGAACGCCACCTGGACGCCCGGCGCGACCATCCTGACCGGCGACTATTTGTTCGCTCGCGCCGCCGGCCTGGGCGCTCGAACCGGCAGTCTGCGGGTGATGGAAATGTTCGCCGAAACGCTGATGGTGATTTGCAGCGGCGAGCTCAAGCAGCAATTCAGCGACCTGCCCACGCGCGCGCGCAGAGATGATTACTATGCGCGCATCTATGCCAAGACGGCCTCTCTCTTTGCGCTGGCGACGGAAGCTGCCGGCGTGTTGGCGAATGCGACCGAGGACGAGGTGGCTGCATTGCGCGAGTATGGCCTGAGCCTGGGAACGGCGTTCCAGGTGGTGGACGATGTGTTGGATTTTATCGGCGACGAGACGCGCCTGGGCAAGCCGGTGGGCAGCGATTTGCGCCAGGGCCTCATCACGCTGCCGACGCTTTGCTACTTGGAACAACATCCCAACGACGAGTTGATCGTCCGGCTTTTGCGCGATGGACACGGCAGCGAAGAGGACATTCACCGGGCTGTCCAGGCCATCCGGGAATCGGGCGCGATTGACACGGCGCTGGAAGAGGCGCGCAACTTTGCTCATCGCAGCCTCCTGGCGCTGCAGCAATTGCCGTCCGGCTCTCCGTGCCAGCCGATGCAAGACCTGGCCGATTTTGTCATTCGACGGCGAACCTAGCCTGACGCTCATTCCGTCCGGCAGTCGGCGCGGCTGGCGCGCTGCATTTGTACTCAAACGGCGGCCCACGAGCCGCCGTGACATTTGAGCTGCATGGTAGATTTATCGGTCGTCATCCTCAGTTGGAATGTGCGCGATTTGCTGCGCGAGTGCCTCAAGTCAGTGAGCAGTGATCAGTGGTCAGCAGTCAGTGATGGCAGGCTGATCACTGATCACCGTCCACTGACCATTGAGATTATCGTCGTAGACAATGCGTCCGACGACGGCAGCGTGGAGATGACGCGCGCCGAGTTCCCTGACGCGCGGCTGATCGCCAACGCGGTCAATCGCGGATACACGGGCGGGAACAACGATGGCATCGCCACCGCCACCGGGCGTTACGTGCTGATCCTCAATCCAGATACGCAAGTGCTCGGCGACGCGCTGGCCGGCATGATCGCCTATGCCGACGCGCATCCAGACGTGGGCGTGATCGGGCCACAGTTGGTGAATCCCGATGGCAGTGTGCAGTCCTCTCGCCGCCGCTTTCCCACGCTCATGACTGCGCTGTTTGAAAGCACGTGGCTGCAATCCATTGCGCCACGCCGCGTGTTGCGCCATTACTATGTGCTCGATCGCGCCGACGATGAAACCCAAGAGGTTGATTGGGTGACCGGCGCGTGCTTTCTCGTGCGACGCGAAGTGATCCAGCAGGTCGGCGGACTGGACGAGGGCTTTTTCATGTATTCGGAAGAGTTGGATTGGTGCCGCCGCATCAGGCAGGCCGGCTGGAAAGTGGTGTATCTGCCGACGGCCCAAGTCGTCCATTACGTGGGCAAGAGCAGCGACCAGGTTGTAGCGCAGCGGCACATTTATTTTCAGACCAGCAAGGTGCGGTATTTTCGCAAGCATCACGGAAAACTGATTGCGGGCATGTTGCGCGCCGTGTTGCTCGCCATGTACGTCTGGCAATTGATGTTAGAGGCCGCCCAAGGCGCACTGGGCTACAAACGCGAGCTGCGCCGCGAGCGCGTGCGCGCCTATTGGCAAGTGCTCCGATCAGGATTGGTGTGAATGAAAGTTGGACTGGTCACCGCAGAATATGCGCCGATGCAAGGCGGCGTGGGCGATTTCACGCGCGAGGTCGCCAAGGCGATGGTCGTCTTGGGGCACGAGGTTCACGTCATCACAACCAAGCCTGCCAATCTGCAAGCCAGCGAATCGGCACGCAATGGTGTGCAGATCGAGCGGGTGATGGGCAACTGGGGCTGGGGATGTTGGCGAGCGTTGAGCAATGTGGTGCGACGACTCGGCCTGGATGTAATCAACATCCAATATCAAGCCGCCGCCTACAAGATGCATCCAGCCATCAATCTGCTCCCATTCGCTCGTCGCTTTGATCCGCTTATCCGCTGGCCTCATCCGCTGCCCGTCGTCGTCACCTTTCACGACTTGAAGGTGCCGTACCTGTTCCCCAAAGCCGGCCCGCTGCGCCGCCAAGCTGTGTCGGCGCTCGCTCGCTACGCCGATGCAGTTATCGTCACTAATCTCGAAGACGAATTGGCTCTCAGATCCGAAATCCGCACCCCCCTAACCCCGCAAAGAACGGCGGGGCAGGCGAGGGAGATTCCGAAATCCGAAATCGCCCGGATTCCGATTGGCAGCAACATTGCGCCGCGCCTGCCTGAAGGGTACGACCGCGACGAGTGGCGCGCGCGGTGGGGCGTCAAGCCGGATGAGACGCTCATCGGTTATTTTGGATTCCTGCATCCGCTCAAAGGCGGCGAGGTGCTCATCCGCGCGCTGGCGGAGCTGGCAGCCCAAGGCTGCGCGGTCAAGTTGTTACACGTCGGCGGGCGCACCGGCTCCTCTGACCCGAACACGAATGCAGCCTACGCTGCGCGCGTGGAATCGCTGGCTCGCGAGCTGGGCGTGGCCGACCGGATCAACGCGACGGGGTTCATGCCGCCGGATCAGGTCACGGCCAGCTTTTTGGCGACGGATGTTTTTGCACTGCCTTACGTCGAAGGGGCAAGCCTCCGACACGGGACATTTCACGCGGCGCTGGCGCACGGGCGCGCCCTCGTCACAACGCAGCCGGTCCTTCCACTCGATGAATTGCGCGATGGCGAAAACGTCTTGCTCGTTTCCATCAACGACGCGCACGCATTGGCCGAGGGCATCCGTCGCGTGATGGCCGACCCGGCACTGCGCGCCAGGCTGGAGCGCGGCGCGGCGGCGCTGGCGCGCGAGTTCACCTGGGATCGCATCGCCGCTCGCACGGCCCAAGTCTATGAACAAGCACTCCGAGTTCCCCAGAGTTCCTTTCAAAAATCGGAAACTCGGGGGAACTCGGGGGAATAAGCCATGCCATATTCCCGATCTATTTCCCCCAGATTGTGGCTTTGCGCCATCGTCGCAGTTTTTCTCATCCTCGGCCTGATTTATAGCGCCGCTGTCCCGCTGTTCGAGCCGCCCGACGAGCTATGGCATTTTGCATTTGCCGATCACCTGGCCAAGGGGAATGGGCTGCCCGTGTTTTCCGAAACCAAGTCGGCGTTCCTGCGCGAAGGCGGCCAGCCGCCGCTGTTCTATGTGGCGATTGCGCTGGTTATTCTGCCATTTGATCGCAGTGATTTTCCCGGCTGGGTGCGATTCAACGCCAGCCATCCGCACGTCACGCCCGGCGCAACAAGCGACACGCCCAACGTTTTTGTCCACACCGCGCGCGAAGATTGGCCGTGGACCGGCAGTGTGATGGCGGTGCACATCGCGCGGCTGATCTCGCTCGCGCTCGGCGCGCTGACGGTGATAGGCATTTACTTTGTTGGGCGCACGGTCATGGGCCGCGATGACCTGGCGCTCTTGAGCGCGGCGCTCGTTGCGTTCACGCCTCAATTCGTTTTTATCTGCGCTTCGGTCAACAATGACAGCCTGATGGCGGCAACGGCGGTTTGGACTGGAGTCGCTGCGCTTCAGATTTCAAATTTCAAATCTCAAATCTCAAAGGGATACGCGATAGGGACAGGTATCATCTTGGGATTGGGATTACTGTCCAAGCTCAGCGGACTCGTCTTGCTGCCGCTGATAGGGCTTGCATTCCTGATTCGCTGGCTTGGTCAACGCCCTGTGAAGCAGGGCATTGGGCATTTAATATTTCAAGCCGTTATGGTCTTGGGTGTGGCTGCGCTCGTCTCCGGATGGTGGTACGCGCGCAACGTCGCGCTGTATGGCGACCCGCTCGGATGGAGCGTGTGGCTTTCCGACATTGGTGTGCGGACGCCGACGCCGGCCCTCTGGCAACTCACGCCTGAATTCCCCGCGCTCTTTCGCACCTACTGGGCTGATTTCAGCGGCCTCCAGTTCGGCGACGCAGTCTATGTCGCTTGGGCCGCTGTCACCTTCCTGGCATTTGCGGGCATTCTCAAATCTCTAATTTCCAACCTCCAACCTCCAACTTCCAATTTGATATTTGCCGTCCTATGGCTCGGCATTGTCTTTGCGGGCGTGCTGCGTTATATGCAGACCACTCCCGCCGCTCAAGGGCGATTGTTGTTTCCGGCGCTCGCGCCGATTGGAGTATTGATGGCAATTGGATTGGGTGCATGGACCAAGCACACATGGCTGCCGGGCGTTCTGGCTATGGCGTTGTTGGCGCTCACACTCGCCGCGCCATTCGCATTGATCCAGCCCGCGTTCGCCAAGCCGATCGTTGAACGATTGCCCGCTGACGCGCAACCGGCGGAGGCTCGCTTTGGCGATGTGGTCGAACTGATCGGCGTGCGATTCGCTTCTGAGCGTGTCGAGCCGGGCAGGACGCTGTGCGTGACGACGTACTGGCGCGCGCTGAAGGACATCTCGCGCGACCAGCGTTTACTCATCCGGTTGATGCGCTCTGATGGCGGCTCGGCCGGGCAACTGGATGCGATGATGGGTACGCATCTGTATCCGACTACACTTTGGCGTCCGGGTCAGATTGTCGTGGACACACACGACGTGCGCGCCGATGCCGACTTGCCCGTTGGGGAAATGCTGCGTATTCATCTGGGCGTGGGCGACGAGGTCGAGCCGTTGCTGCTCGTGACCGGTCGCAATGCATGGACAAGCGGCGACGTGGCCGATGTGGGGCAGGTGCAAGTGAGACGATGAAGAAACACGTCTGGACCTACCTGGTCGCCGTTGCGCTGTTGGGACTATTCTTTGCGCAGGCAGTGGGGAATCTATCGGCGCAGTCGCCGGTGGTGGACGAGCCTTCGCACATTGCCCGGGCGATGGCCTATTGGCGCGCGGGCGACTTGCGCCTACAGCTCGGCCATCCGCCGCTGATTCACGCGCTGGCCGGATTGCCGTTGTTGCTCGAACCGGGTGTGCCGCAATTGACCAACCTGCCGGGCTGGCAGCCGCTCAGCCGCGAAGAGCTTAATCGCCACGCATTGTGGGACGAAGGGCGACCTACCGACCGCATCGTGTTTCTCGCGCGCTGGCCTGTGTTGATGCTGGCTCTCTTGCTCGGCGCGTTGATCTTTCGTTGGGCGGGCGAGCGATTCGGCGCGCGGGCCGCAGTGATAGCGCTGGTTCTCTTTGCGTTCGACCCGAACCTGCTGGCGCATTCTGTGGTGACGACGACCGACATTGGCGTGACGTTCTTTATTCTGTTCGCCGTCTACTCGTTTGACCGATGGGCGCGGCGACCGTCGCGTAAGTGGTTAGTCATCTCTGGCCTTGCGTTCGGTTTGGCGATGGCGGCCAAGTTTTCTGCTGCGGTTCTTTTGCCGGCCTTGCTCGCGCTCGCTATCGTTGCAGGCTGGCGCGCCCGGCGGATGAAGCAGGCGCTCGTTGCGTTGTTGGCGATATTCGCCCTCGGCGCAATCGTCGTATGGGCGGCGTACCGCTTCGAGGTTGGCCCGTGGAAGCCGCTCTCCATCAACGTCCCCGCGCCGACGTTCTGGAACGGGCTGCTGCGCGTCAAAGAGCGCGAGGAAGAAGGGCGTGTGGCCTTTTTGCTCGGCCAAATCTCGCCGCGCGGATGGTGGTATTACTTTCCGGTCGCGTTCGCCGTCAAGACGCCGCTGCCGACGCTGATTCTGCTAGGCGGGGCGATTGCCGGTTGGATTGTCTCGGTCTATCGTCTGGGGAAGCCGGGGAACTCGGGGAAACTCGGAAAAGTGTGGTCAGCATTGGTGTTGATGCTTTTGCCGGTGTTGTATTTTGGCATCAGCATGCAGACTTTGCTCAACATTGGCTATCGGCATCTCTTGCCTATCCTCCCATTTCTGTTCATTTGGATTTCGGCTCTCCGACTTCCGGTTTCCGATTTCCGACCTCCGACTTTTCTCCGTCATCTTGTCACCTCGTCCGCTGGCGCGTGCCTCCTTATCTTTGCATGGTACGCGCTAGGCGCGGCAGCCGTGTTCCCGTATCATCTGGCCTACTTTAACGAAATCGCGGGCGGACCGGATAACGGCTACAAGATTCTGGCCGATTCCAACCTGGACTGGGGTCAAGACATCAAGCGGTTGAAAGCATGGCTGGATGCGCGTGGCATCAGTGAAGCTCACTTGGCCTTGTTCACCGGCAGCCGGCCGGAACGGTACGGTATTCAGGTGCGCCAGTTGCCGGGGCCGTATTCGCCGCCGGATGCGTTTGGCTTTCGACGCTTTGCGCCTGCGCCCGGCATGTATGTCATCAGCGCGTCGAACTGGCAGGGCTTGCGGCTCGATAATCCCGACACCTACGATTGGTTCCGCCGCCAACAGCCTGTGGCGCGCATCGGCCATTCGCTGTTCGTGTATGATGTGCGCGAAACATCGGCGATGGAAAAGTGGGTGGCCGTGTGTTACGCGCCGGACGGCCCGATTGACGGAGACGGATTGGCCGCTGGTTTGGGTCGCGCCGATATGCGCTCGATCTTTTTCGATTGCCGCGATGGCTGGGTGTATGTACGCGAAGGCGGGCCGGGCTACTATGTTGTCCCGGCGCGCGGCGACCCGACGATGGCCGAGGCGATGCTGTTGGGCCGCGCTACGCCGATCTATCACGACCGGGGCGATCCGACTTTGCCCAGGGATAATCCGGGCTTTACGCTCTATCGCTGGGAAGGCGAAGCCGAGTTGCGCGTCAAACTGGCCGCACTGGAAAAGCCGCCCGGCGGCGCGTTCGAGTTCGAGCCAGCAACGCTGCTGGGTTACGAGTTGCCGCGCGCGCTTGTCGCCGGCAGCACGGTACGCCTCTCGACCTGGTGGCGCGCGAATCGGCCCGGCGAGGGAAATCTGGCGCAATACGCGCACGTGATGAGCGGCGACCGCCTGGCGGCCAACGGCGAGCGAATCGGCGTGCAGCAGCCGCAGATGTGGCAGCCGGGCGATGTGATTGTCCAGCAATTCTTGCTCAAGCTGCCGCAGCAGCCGGGCGAGTACTTGCTTCACGTCGGGCTGTATCTTGCGCCGGATGGCCCGCGACTGCCGCTCCTTCTCAATGGACGAAGCGGCGACGAACATCCCAAGCTTCTCGCATTGCAAGTGTCACGGCCATCTTTACAATAGAGCCTTTGCGCTCGTGGCGGTTCAAAGAACCATTCGTGGAGGTCATCTATGCAGCGCATCTTTTACCCGCACAGCATCGTCGTTATCGGCGTCTCGGAGCAGCCCGATAACCTGGCTCGCAACATTATCGGCAACCTGCGCGCGTTCGGCTATCAAGGCAAGGTGTATGCGGTGGGTCGAAAGAGCGGCGAGGCTCATGGAGTGCCCATCGTCACCGCGTTGGAGCAACTCCCCGATGAGATAGACCTGGCCGTGATCCTCACCCCGGCCGCCGCCGTGCCCGACGTGATGGAAGCCTGCGGACGCAAGGGGATCCGCCGAGCTGTCGTCGAGTCCGGCGGCTTTGGCGAGTTATCGGAGGAGGGCCGCCAGTTGGAGCAGCAGCTTGCAGAAATCGCTCGCCGATGGGACATGCGCTTTGTCGGCCCCAACTGTATCAGCGTCATCAACCTGGAAAACGGAATGTGCCTGCCCTTTCCGCCTCTTTCCCCGCGCACGGCGCGCCTGGGCCACGCCTCGGTGATTGCGCAAAGCGGCGGCGTCTCAATCACGTATTTGGATCGGCTCTGCACGGCCGGCGTGGGCGTGAGCAAAGGAGTCAGCATTGGCAACAAGGCCGATCTGGACGAGACGGACTATTTGGCTTATATGCTAGACGATCCTGGCACGGAAATGATTTGCCTGTACCTCGAATCTATCGGCGATGGGCGCAAGTTGATGGATATGGCTCGTTCCGCGTTAAAGCCCATCATCGTCCACAAGTCCAACCGGGGACAGGCCAGCCGGCGCATTGCCTTCTCTCACACAGCGGCGCTGGCCGATGACGACCAGATTGTAAGCGCGGCATTTCGACAAGCGGGCATCTTGCGCGCCGAAAGCTTTGAGGACGCCGTGTCCATCGCGCAAGGACTGGCGCTGCCGCCCGTGCGCGGGGATGATCTGGTGATTATCACTCGCTCCGGCGGTCACGCCGTCATCGCGGCCGACGTGGCCGAGCGGTATGGCTTTCGCTTGCCGCCTCTCCCGGAGGATTTTATCCAAAAGGTGCGCGCGCTCTTTCGCGCCGACGTGATCGCGCTGACCAATCCGCTCGACCTGGGAGTGATTTTTGACTTTGAGCTTTACGCGCGGGTTGTCGAGGGATGCTTGCAAGCGCTTGCGCCCTCTGCGGTTCTTCTCATCAACACTTATAGCCTGACCGAGATAGAAGGAGCGCACCGGCTCGCCCGGCGAGTGGAGCAGATTGTCAAGGAATCGGGGCAACCGGTGGCGTTTTGTGTTTACTCGCAAGGGGACGAGGTGCAATCCACGCAACGAGAGATCAGCCTGCCTGTCTTTGTCGAAATCGAGCACGCCTTGCGGGGGCTGGCCGCGTCTCGAGACTGGCATCGCCGCCGGGCGCGCCGCGTCGAGGCGAGCTGCGAATCGAGCGCGCCATCGGAGGCGCGAGAATTGCTGGCGGGAGCCAAGACGCTCACCGCCGATCGCGCACTAGATCTCTGCCGCGCGTATGGAATCCCGGTGGCGGCCTGGGAAACGGCGACCGATCCGGCAGAGGCCGCGCAAGCCGCCGAGCGGCTGGGTTACCCGGTGGCTCTCAAAGTTCTATCGGCGCAAGCCACTCACAAGTCGGACGTGGGCGGCGTGGCGATGGGGTTGACCGATGCAACATCCGTTCGACGTGAGGCGGAGGCCATGCTGGCGCGAGCGCCTGAGGCTCGCCTGATGGCACAGCGAATGGTTAACGGCGGGTTGGAAGTGATCCTGGGCGGCAAGCGTGACCACAGCTTTGGCCCGGTGGTGATGTTCGGCCTGGGCGGCGTTTACGTAGAGGTCTTGAACGACGTGGCGTTCCGCGTCGCTCCCCTTAGCCGCGCGGATGCCGAGGAGATGATTAAAGAGTTGCGCGGCAAGCGATTGTTGGAAGGCGTGCGCGGCAGGCCGCCAGTGGATCGGGAGACGTTGATTCAATCGCTGCTATCCCTCTCACGAATGATGGTAGAGAACCCGCGCATTGACGAGGTGGACATCAACCCGCTGATGGTGTTGGAGATGGGAGCGGCGGCGGTGGACGCTCGCATCAGCTTGCGCGATGATTGACATGTTTAGCGTTCGGATTTAGAATGCATCCGTCAAGACTCGTTTGATATTTCACCGCCGGACGGCGGTCAAAAGGAGAATGGAACATGCCTTTTAATCTGGGTCCTACCGAGTTGATCATTATCCTGGTGATCATCATTGTCTTGTTTGGCGCCGGGCGCATCAGCAAGATCGCCGGCGAGCTGGGGCAGGGTATCCGCGAGTTCCGCAAGGGGCTTTCCAGCGAGGACAAGCCGGCCGAAAAGCCCGAAGATAAAGAAAAGAAAGCCTAACATGAGCACGACTCCGCCGCTTGAACGCCCCAAGCGGTCGTGGCGCGACTATTTTCGCGCGGCCGGGCGAGCGCATCGCCAGGCGCGAACGCAGCTCGATAGCTCCATGTCGCTCTTGGGGCACATCGAAGAGCTGCGGCAAAGGCTTTTCAAGGCCGTTGGCGCCGTCGTCGTGACGACGCTGTTGAGCTTTATCTTTGCAGGGCAATTGGTGGATTTTCTGGCCGCGCCCATCGGCGGCCGGTCGGCGCTCGTCTCTATCGAAATCACCGAGAACATTGCCATCTTTATGCGCGTCTCGCTGCTCAGCGGCGTGGTGCTGGGGATGCCGGTCGTCGTGTACCAGGCGATGCGCTATATCTTACCCGGCCTCACGGAGCGCGAGCGCAAATGGTTGCTGCTGGGCGTGCCGTTCGCCAGCGTGTTGTTCGTCAGCGGAGTGGCCTTTACCTGGGCCGTGATGCTCCCAACCGCCGTGCCCTTTTTGACCAGTTTCTTGGAAATCACCACCCAAGTCCGCCCCAACAACTATTTCGAGTTTGTCACTTCGCTCATGTTCTGGATCGGCGTGAGCTTTGAGATGCCGCTGGTGATCATGTTCCTGGCCAAGCTCAAAATGGTCACGGCCGGCCAGTTGGCGCGGGGCTGGCGCTATGCGGTCGTCGCCATCGCCATCGTCGCCGCCGTCGTCACCCCGACGGTTGATCCCGTCAACATGAGCCTGGTGATGCTGCCGCTGATGGGCCTGTACGTGATCAGCATCGGGCTGGCGGCCATAGCCGGGAGGAGTTGAGGTGGACAACTTGTTCGGCGTTGGCGGCACCGAGCTGCTCCTGATCATTGTGATTGCGACGGTCGTGCTTGGCCCGCGCCAGATGGTCACAGTGGCCCGCGAGCTGGGCAAGCTCGTTCGCAATTTGAGAAACTATTCTGAGGATTTCTTTCGAGTCCTCAACCTCGAGTTGGGTGACTTGGAAGCAAACCTGGTTCCAACCGACGTGGATTCCCCTCAGCCTGAAGCTGCTCAGCCTGTCCAACCCGAGCAAGAGCCTGGCGTATCGGAGCCTGGCACGGAAAAATCCGAGCCGGATCAAGGCAGACTTGCATGAAGCGAATCGGCGTTCTGACCAGCGGAGGCGATGGGCCGGGCCTGAACCCGTGCATCCGGGCTGTGGTGCGCACGGCGTTGACGCACGGGCTGGAGGTCATGGGCGTCAAGCGCGGTTACGCCGGGTTGATTAGCGGCGAAATCGTGCCGATGGACGCGCGCTCGGTCGGCGGCATCATTGGGCGCGGTGGCACGATCCTGGGCACGGCGCGCAGCCCCGAGTTTATGACGCCGCAAGGTCAGCGCGAGGCGCTGCGCAACCTGAATCGCTTTGGCATCGAGGGGCTGGTGGTCATTGGCGGCAACGGCTCGCTGACCGGCGCGCTCAAGCTGTGCGAGCAGCACGTGGCGGTGGTGGGCTTGCCCGGCACGATTGACAACGATCTCTGCGGCACTGACATGACGATTGGCGTGGACACGACGCTCAACACGATCCTGGATGCGATAGACAAGATCAAAGACACCGCCTCCAGCCACCAGCGCGCGTTCTTGATCGAGACGATGGGACGCAACTGCGGCTACCTGGCGCTAATGGGCGGCATCGCCGGCGGCGCAGAGTTGGTGCTGATCCCCGAAATCGAAACGTCGCTGGACGACGTGGCCAAGGTGCTTTCGGATGCTTGCGTGCGCGGCAAGGCGCATTGCATCATCATCGTGGCTGAAGGCTGGCATCCCGGCACACAGGCGCTGGTCGAGTACCTCCGAGAGCGTCAAGGCGAGTTGGGCTTTGAAGTCCGCACGACGGTGTTGGGACACGTGCAGCGCGGCGGCAGCCCTTCGGCTTACGACCGCATCCTGGCAACGCGCCTGGGCGCAGAGGCGGTGGATGCGCTGCGCGCGCGGAGGGCGTGTCCGGCGTGATGGTCGGACTGGTGGGAGGCAAGCTGACGCGCACGCCGCTCGCGGAGGTCGTCAAGCCGGTGAACAAGGTCAGGCCGGAGCTGTACAAGCTGCAAAAGACGATGGAAAAGTAGCCGGTGCGAGGTCGGTAATCGGATGTCAGAGGTCGGATGCGGGCGACCTGACACGTCACGATTCCCCACGTTCGTTCTGTGGGGAATTTTTGTGCAAGGCAAAAGATATGGCGTTCCGAGACTTGCGAGAATTCATTGCTCTGTTAGAGCAGCGCGGCGAGTTGATCCGCGTGCAAGCGTCGGTCAACCCCGAGCTAGAGATCACCGAGATTACCGACCGGGTGTGCAAGGGCAAGGCCGAGCAGAACAAGGCGCTGCTGTTTGAAAACGTCGCCGGCAGCGAAATGCCTGTGCTCATCAACGCCTTTGGCTCGGCGCGGCGGATGGCGTGGGCATTGGGCGTGGATGACCTGGACGAGCTGAATCGCAAGCTGGCGGCTGTGATTGACCTGCGCTTGCCGCAGGGCTTGAAGGCCACGCTCGACCGGGCGGGCGACCTGCTCGGCGTGCTGCGCTCCATCGGGCTAGGACCGGCGCTGGTGAGTCGCGCGCCGTGCCAGGAAGTGATTCGCACAGGCGACGACCTCTCACTTTCGCTGTTGCCCATCCTCAAATGCTGGCCGAAGGATGGAGGGCGATTCATCACGCTGCCGCAGGTCATTACGCGCGATCCGGTGACGAACACGCGCAACGTCGGCATGTACCGCTTGCAGGTGTTAAAGCCGGGCGGCAGCGGCGCGCCGTCGTTGTTGGCGATGCACTGGCAGCGTCACAAGGGCGGTGCGGAGCACGAGCGCGTGGCGCGCGAAAGCGACAAGCCGCAGATTCCGTGCGCGGTCGCATTGGGCGGCGACCCGGCGGCGATGTGGTGCGCCTCGGCTCCGCTGCCTCCCAACATTGACGAGTACCTGCTGGCCGGTTGGCTGCGCGGCAAACCCGTCGAGTTCTGCAAATGCGTCACGCAGCCCATCGAAGCGCCCGCGAACGCCGAGATCGTCATCGAAGGCTATGTGGATCCGAACGAGCACTGCGACGAAGGGCCGTTCGGCGATCACACCGGATTCTATACGCCGGTAGAGCCGTTCCCGGTGATGCGCGTCACCGCCATCACGCATCGGCGCGATGCGATTTACCCGGCGACAGTCGTCGGTCAGCCTCCGATGGAAGACGCATGGATGGGCAAGGCCACCGAGCGATTGTTCCTGCCGCTCGTGCGCTTGTTCTTGCCCGAGGTCGTGGACATCAACATGCCCGCCGAGGGCGTGTTCCACAACCTCGTCGTGGTCAGCATCAAAAAGCGCTTCCCTGGCCATCCCCAAAAGGTGATGTACGGCATCTGGGGCCTGGGGCTGCTGATGCTGACCAAAGCCATCGTCATCGTGGACGACGACACCGATGTCCAAAACGTGAGCGAGGCAGCCTGGCGCGTGTTGGGCAACGTGGACTGGAAGCGCGACGTGACGATTGTCGAAGGGCCGGTGGACCACCTCGATCACAGCGCCCTGCTTCACAGCTTGGGCGGCAAGATCGGCGTGGATGCCACGGCCAAGGGCCCGGAGGATGGTCACCCGCGCGGTTGGCCGGATGAGGTCGAGATGTCGGAAGAGATTGAGGCGCTCGTAGACCAGCGTTGGAAAGAATATGGACTGTGATCTTGTCAGCCAGTGGACAGGGTGTATAATCGTCTTTAGAGTGATGGACGAGGTGTGAGATGGCGCAGATGATTCGCAAACAAGTGACTCTTAGCGCGCGGACCGGTGTGGCGCTCAAGCGGTTGGCTCGCAAGACGGGCAAGACGGAGGCCGAAATCCTTCGCCAAGCCATCGAGCAGCAAATTCGGTTGACACAAAAAGCCTATGCGGCTCGCGATCCTGCGGCCTGGCAAGAAGCGCGCGCATTCATTGAAGCGTTGATTGCGCAAGGCCCTGTCTCCGGTGAGAGAACCTGGACACGCGAGCAACTCTACGAGGAGCGTTTGAGCCGCTATGGCCATCAACGCGCTCATTGACACCAACGTCCTTGTCTATGCTCACGACCGGTCCGAGCCAGCCAAGCAGATACAGGCGTTAGCCGTGCTCGACAAGTTGAGAGCCGCCGAGTCCGGCGCGCTGTCTGTCCAATCGCTCTCCGAGTTCTTGAACGCTGTCACTCGCCACATCAAGATGCCATTGTCGTTCGACGCTGCCGCGCAGCAGGTTGAACGACTGATTCGTTCGTGGCCGGTTTTCGACCTGACGCCGATGATTGTGTTGGAAGCGACGCGCGGCGTCCGCGATCATCAATTGGCTTACTGGGACGCGCAAATCTGGGCCACGGCGCGCCTTAACCAAGTGCCGGTAGTCATTACCGAGGACATTCCTTCCGCCCGCGTCATCGAAGGCGTTCGCTTTGCCAATCCTTTCGCATCTGACTTTGACCTCAGTCAGTGGTGAGACTTGACCCTCTTGGTCCCTATCTGATGACCCAAGTACGCGTTTTTTTCGACCTGGTCAAATTCGAGCACACCATCTTTGCGCTGCCATTCGCTTACCTGGGCATGATCTTGGCAGCGGGCGGCTGGCCCGCATGGACCAAGTTCATCTGGATCACCGTGGCGATGGTCGCCGCACGGACGCTGGCGATGAGCGCCAATCGTCTGGCCGACCGCGAGCTGGACGCGCGCAATCCGCGCACGGCGAGCCGCCCCCTCCCGCGTGGGCAGATTTCGTCGTGGGCTGTCGTGGCCTATATTGTCGCTTCGCTCATTGTGCTGATCGTGGCCGCGTGGCAGTTGAATCCGCTGTGCCTGCTCCTCCTGGGCGGCGCACTGGTATTTCTGCTGGGCTATCACTATACCAAGCGATTCACCTGGCTTTCGCATTGGGTCTTGGGCTTTACCGATGGGCTGGCCGCGCCCGGCGCGTGGATAGCCGTGCGCGGCTCGATCTTTACTTTTGCCGATTTGCCCGCGTGGCTGCTGCTGGCCGCCGTCACATTCTGGATCGGCGGGTTCGATCTCATCTATGCCTGCCAGGACGTACAAGTGGATCGGCGCGAAGGGTTACGCAGCATCCCGGCGGATTTCAGCGTGGCGACTGCACTCACGCTGGCGCGCATCTGTCACGCGCTCACTGTGGCGCTGCTGGCCAGCGTCGGTCTGACGATGAGTCTGGGCTGGCCGTATTGGGCAGGACTGGCAGCGGTCGCGGCGATGTTGGTCTATGAGCACTCGCTCGTCTCGCCGGACGATCTTTCGCGGCTCAACCTTGCTTTCTTCAACATGAATGGATACATCAGCATCACCGTGTTCGCGGCGACGCTGGCTGCGTTGTGGATGCGGTGACAGGAGGACTCATGTACAAAGTGCTTACAATTCTCTTGATCGTGTTGTTCGTCATCGTCGCGCTGTTTCTCGTCGCGGCAGTCGGCGGGCTGATCGTCTGGGCAGCCAGCGGCATCGGCTGGGCGCTGATCAACTGGTTGCGCTTGCCGTTCACACCGTTCGAAGCTACACTCCTCAGCCTGATCGCCACGTTCGCTACCATCTGGACGGTCTGGCGGCTGATTGTGAGCGTCGTCTCCCCGCCCATCGGGTCGAGCCGCAGCCAAGAACAAGGCGAGGATTGGGAAGACGAGGATGAGGACGACGAGGATGAATATGAGGATGAGGACGAGCAAGAACTGGAACAAGTGAAACCCATCCCGTCCATCCCCAAGTGGCGTCAGCCCATCCGCCGCGCGAGCGACGGCATGCCCATCGTTGGCCCGGACGACCGCTGCCCGTGTGGAAGTGGGCGCAAGTACAAGAATTGCCACGGGCGGAAAAAGTAGAGCGTGGAGCGAAGGGCCACGTTTTACGCGTGCGCCGAAAGAGGAGGAACCGTGTCAAAGCATTTCACGTTAGCACTAGTGGTTTTGTTGTTGCTGTCCGCTTGCGCCCCGGCGGCTGTGTCTACGACCAAGCCGGAGGACTCGACGCTGCGGATCGGCACGCTGCCCATCCTCGACCTGCTGCCGCTGTTCGTCGCGGATAAGCAAGGATATTTCAAGGAGCAGGGCATCACCGTCGCGTTCGTCCCGGCGCAATCCGCCGCCGAGCGCGATCAATTGATGCAGGCCGGGCAGATTGATGGGATGAACAATGACATGGTCTCGGTCGCGCTCTACAACAAAGACGCGGTCAAGATCAAAGTTGTGCGCACGGCGATCCAGGCCACGCCCACCTGGTCCGAGTTTTCCATCTTTGCCGCGCCCGGCAGCGGCATCAAATCCGCCGCCGATTTAAAAGGCGTCGAGATCGGCGTCAGCCAGGCGACAGTGATCGAGTACGTCACCGCGCGCCTGCTGATGGACGCCGGGCTGGCCGCCTCGGATATCAAGACGACCAACGTCATCAAGATCGCCGACCGGATGCAGTTGCTCGCGTCGGGTCAGCTCAAGGCCGCCACGCTGCCCGAGCCGCTCGCCACGCTGGCCGAGCAGCAGGGCGCGCTGCGCATTGTGCCCGATGCCAAGAATCCCAAATACTCGAACAGCGTCATCAGCTTTAGCGGGCAGGCGATCAAGGACAAGCCCAATACCATCCGCAAATTCCTGGCGGCTTACGAAAAGGCCGTCAGCGACGTCAACGCCGACCCAACCCAATGGCAGCCGCTGCTCAACGAGAACAAGATCATCCCGCCCGCCCTCACGAATTACAAGCTGCCGGCTTTTCCCAAGGCGTCCGTCCCCAGTCAAGAACAGTTTGCAGATGCGCTCAAATGGATGAAGGACAAGGGAATGATTGCTTCGGATATTCCTTACGCGAATCTGGTGGATGCGTCGTTCTTGCCCGGGTAGGGACAGTGGTCAGTAATCAGGGATCAGTCACCTTGTCGCATGATTAAGGTAAACGACCTGACTTTTGCTTACAGCGCGGGTCACCTCGTTTTCGACCGCTTCTCTTGGCGGGTCGTGGCGGGCGAAGCGTGGGCGGTGATCGGGCCTTCAGGCTGCGGCAAGACGACGCTGCTCTATTTGCTGGCCGGGCTGCGAATGCCGACGAGCGGCAGTATCCGCATCGCAGGCGAGCCGCTCACTCGCCCGCGCCCGACGGCCGGGCTGATCTTGCAAGACTATGGGCTGTTGCCCTGGGCGACCGTGCGCGAGAACACTGCGTTGGGCTTGCGGCTGCGCGAGTTTTACGGGCCGGACGGTCGCCACGCGCCTGCGAACGAGGTGGTGGGCATCATCGCCGAGCGGGTCAGCTTTTGGCTAGAGCGGCTGGACATTGCGGGCGTGGCGACCAAGTATCCGGGCCTGGTCTCGTGCGGGCAACGTCAACGCGCCGCCATCGCGCGGACACTCGCGCTGCGCCCCGACCTGCTGCTGATGGACGAGCCGTTCGCCTCGCTCGACGCGCCGACGCGCGAGGACTTGCAGAACCTCACCGTCGAATTGCGCGCGGAGCAAAAGCTGACTACCATCATCGTCACGCACAACATTGAAGATGCGGCGTTCCTGGGCGAGCGCATCCTGGTGTTGGCGCAGCCGCCGAACCGCGCGCCGGTCATTGTGGAAAACCCGGCGGCGGGCCAGGCGGGCTATCGCGCGCAGTCGGCGTTTCTGGACAAGTGTAACGAGTTGCGTAAACTATTGGGGTGACGAAGGACGAAAGATGAAGGACGAACATCCTCGATCAGTGACATGTGGAGGTGAAACATGACGCTCTCCATCGGTCAAGTCCTGAGCGATCGTTACCGAATTGACGCGCTGCTAGGTCAAGGCGGGATGGGCGCCGTGTATCGCGCCTACGATGTCCGCTTGCAGCAAGCCGTCGCTATCAAAGAGAACACGATGGCCGTGCCGGGTATTTCGGCAGAGGCTATCGAAGCATCGCGTCGTCAGTTTGAGCGCGAGGCGCTGGTGCTGGCGAGTTTACGCCATCCCAACCTGCCGCGAGTCACCGACCATTTTGTCATGCCAGACGGCAACCAATACCTGGTGATGGATTTCATCGCCGGCGATGACCTGGAGAACATTGTCGCCCGTGTCGGGCCATTGCCAGTAGCACAGGCCATCGCCTGGATTTCGCAGGCGTGCAGTGCACTGGAACACCTTCATAGCCGCCAGCCGTCTATCATCCACCGCGACATCAAGCCGCAAAATATAAAGGTCACGCCCCAGGGTGAGGTCTTTCTAGTGGACTTTGGCATCGCCAAGGTGGGAGAAGCCAGTAGGACGACCATGGGCGCATTAGGCGTGACGCCGGGCTTTTCGCCGCCGGAACAATATGGGGCGGGTGGCACCGACGCACGCAGCGATATTTATGCGCTCGGCGCGACACTCTATGCACTTCTGACTGGTCACACGCCGCCCGAAAGCATGATGCTCATTGCCGAGGGCAAACAACTCACACGGCCGTCCACTCTCCGAGTGGGCTTGACGCCTCAGATTGAGCAGGCAATTCTGACGGCGATGGAGCCGCGCAAGACCGACCGACCGCAGAGTGTGGCCGAGTTCCGGCGTATGCTCGCAGAGCATAGAGGGGAAAGCGTGGAGCATGTGGAGCTGCCGCCGACTCGCCTGATGGGCGCAGCAGGTGAAACAGCAGATAAACAGGTACCTGTTCCGCCACCATCTGCGCCAGCCATGCCTCAATCCAAACCTGCGCCTGCTCCTATCGCGCAACCCCGACGCGTTGCGCCCGCGCCTACCCGCTCGGAGCACAATCTGTTGCCGCTGCTTTGGGCCGGGGCGGGCATCGCGGCGCTGGTGCTAATCATGCTGGTGATTATGGCGATTTGGAAGCTCTCAGAAGCTACTCCTGTGCCTCCTACCAAGGCTCCTACACCAACTAAGGCCACAGCCACAACCGGGTCTGTCGCAGCCGCTACCCGCATCTCCGAAAAAGACGGCATGGTTATGGTCTACGTGCCAGATGGCGAATTCCTGATGGGTTCGGCTGACTCGGACCCGCAGGCAAAGCCCGACGAGAAACCGCAGCACAACGTTTATTTGGACGCTTTCTGGATCGATAGGACAGAAGTAACGAACGCACAGCATAAAAAGTGCGTGCAGGCTGGGCTGTGTCAAGCATCTAGTTATGCCAGCGATTCTAGGTTTAATGGCGACAATCAACCAGTAGTAGGTGTGGATTGGTACCAAGCAAAGGAATATTGCCTGTGGGTCTGGCGACAACTGCCGACGGAGGCGGAGTGGGAAAAAGCGGCCCGTGGAACAGATAACCGGATCTATCCATGGGGCAACCAAGCTGCGACGTGCGAGTATGCGGTTATGGATGATGGCAGCGGAAATGGCTGCGGCAAAGGCAGCGCGGCATGGGTGGTAGGCAGCAAGCCCAAGGGTGCAAGTCCTTACGGTGCCTTGGACATGGCGGGCAACGTGTGGGAGTGGGTGTTCGATTGGTACGATGGCAGGTATTATCTCACTTTCTCAGCCAAGGATCCATCAAAGAATCCAGGGGGGCCATCATCCGGGCAGTATCGTGTGCTGCGCGGGGGCGGTTGGCTTAACTACCAGTCCTTCGTCCGCATGGCCCATCGCTCCTCTGCATCGCTCCCTGACAGTCGCTCCGACAGTGTCGGGTTTCGGTGTGTTTTGCCAGGAGACTGAAGCCTTGCAGCAGCGGATAAGTGGATGCATCCACCAATCCGCAATCCGAAATCGGGCTACGATGCCGGCGTGATGACGATGTAGCGGTTGCCCATTTCGAGCCAGGCCAGTTCGAAATCGCCAATGGGGATGACTTGGGCTTGAGAAAAGTGAGGATCGTTGGCGTAGACGTTGGCCTCGTCGTAACCGATCAAGACAATAGCATGCAACGTGTTGTAGGACCAATAGGGCAACTCGCCTGTCTTGACCAGCGCGATGACTGGCTGGCCCCGGTCGAGCCAGTCGCGTAACCCGGCCAGGGTCCCTTCGCGGTACATGACCGAAAGACCCAAACGGGTCAGGCGCAGAACGTTGCGAGTGACGGTCCCATAGGGGCGAGTGTCGAGCAGG
>Ga0315288_10002407_pt1 | contig 24256 bp, 31 predicted proteins | sample YL17G11_20_MG_FD_203454 | JGI IMG/M metagenome (GOLD analysis project Ga0315288, IMG submission 203454) | Sediment microbial communities from Yellowstone Lake, YNP, Wyoming, USA - YL17G11_20 | ecosystem: Environmental > Aquatic > Freshwater > Lake > Sediment | place: USA: Wyoming | collected... | reverse complement strand
GAACCCCGGAGAGACTGCCAGATCGTACTGAGGATACAGGTATCCGTTGGAGACAAACGATGCGGAGGCTTGACTCCACATGAGCAAGAGAATTGTGGACTGATAGGTGTTCGAGGAGACGTAGACGTTCTGTCCGATCATCACGAGATCATAGTGAAGATCAGAGCCTGAGTAGGTCAGAAGCGTTGCCGCATCCGACATCCGAACGACGAACGTATTGTAGGCTTTGTTGAAGAACAGGTTTGTCCCGTTCGTCTTGATTCCCCACACGCCAGATGCGGCCATGCCGGACTTCCACTGCGTCACACCGAAGGTGTCCGTGGCAATCCGGTAGATCGAGCTGTTGGCCCCGACGTACAGGAAGCTGCCGTAGAACACCCCATCCTCCGCCGGGACCGAGGTTCCGCCGAGGCTCATCGTTGTCTCGCTGCTCAGGGCATTATTGAGCCGGATGAGCCGGGCAGGGGTTTGGCTTGAGACGTCGGAGTAGTAGACGTCGCCCTCCACGGACTCTCCGAGGCACATGGGGAAGATCGAGCCTGTCGTGAACGTGCGGGACGTCGATCCAGTGAGAGAGAGAAGATTGAACCGCGCCGTGTAGAACGTAGTCGAGCCGTTGAAGGCAACGCAGTAGAACGAGCTGCGCGAGAGCCTGCTGGACGAGACGCCGTTCAGCACGGGATAGTTGGTCGGGCCAAAATCGAAGTCTGCACCAGTGCCCACAAGCCCAAGGCCAGAATCGTAGGAGCACAGGCGCCAGTGGTAGTTGACGGTGTTCCAGCACAGGGCGTAGACGAGTCCGTTGCTGACGCCGACACTGACGCAGGCCCAATCCACAGGGAGGGGGGTCGAGACAAGGACTTCGAGCGTATCCTTGTCCATCTTGACCAGAGCCTTGAATCCATAGGTTGCTGCGGCTCCGCCAGCGGCAAAGATGGATGTGCCGTCGGTGGCAATCCCCTGACCCGTCGCAACGCCAGTGACGCTCTTGGTGAGGGATAGCGACAGAGCGTCGGGGAACCCGCCAACGAGTCCATCCCGAAGCTCCGTCTCCTGTCCATCGTCCATGAGCATAGACTGACGGAGTGTGTAGGTGCCAGCCTCAAGCCCGAGGGTCTGACTGCCGACAACGGAAGCGTTCCTGAGCTTGAACGTGGGAGAGGGAACCCGGAGCTGTCCGAACTCCGAGAAGGTGCCCTTGCGGGCGAGGGTGACGCCTTGGAAGAAGGTCTTGTCCCGGTAGAAGAGAGCGACGTCCAAATCAGAGACGCCGTTCCCGGTGTTCACCCGGACCTCGTCGAGGACGCCACGGAACTGAGAGGTTATATTGGTGGGAAATACCCCTCCAATGTTATTTCGGTAGACGTAGAACACCGTAGTGTTCTGCGCCCACCCGGTGAGGTCGGAGACGCGGCCATAGATTCTGAGAGTGTTCCCGGTGAGCGAGTGGACCCTGAAGCCCGTGTTGGACGTAAGAGAGTGGTTGCCGTCCCGCACGACAACCCACCCCTCTGTGACGGTGGAGGCGAGAACGCTCGGATCGTTGCCGTAGCCGTTGGCGAGCGGGATATAACACGTCACCCCGTCCCCGTCGTCGCTGGCAGCGCTGCTCCCGTACTTGAGGCAGTAGTATTCCGTCAGCTCCCTCCATGCGGTCTGCCAACCGCCATCGTAGTATGGGTTGATCCAGACGCCAGCGGTAGTGTTGGGGGTTCCGTTGTACCCGTGCGGGGCCTTGGTGTAGGTTGCGGCGACGGCATAGATATTCTTTCCCGTCTCGTCCGCGATGTAGAACGAGAAGGGCTTCTTGAACACGATGCTGCTGTACCCGAGATTGCCCGCAGGCGAGGGAAGCGCCGACAGCAGAGCCGCCCCGTCCATGTTTTCGAGGCGGCCCCGCGTCACGTTCCGTTTGAAGTTGCTTACGCTGAGGGCGGTCCCGATCTCGGGGTCTGCGGTTTGGCGCAGACCCAGAAACTGCTTAATCGGAAAGTTTGCCATCAGCCGCCTCGCACTCCTCTCGTGGCCTGTTGCTTGGCGAGATCGTTCATCGCGACCTCGTAGCGCTTCGAGAACTCAAGCGTGCGTGCTGCGACGTCCGGGGGGACTTCCTTGTTCGCGGCCTGAAGGTACTCGGAGAGCACCTCGTCCATGAGAACCTGATTGTCCTCCGGGGGCAGGTCGATCACGACGTCCGAGTCGAAGTCGGCGCAGAGCGTGGGCTTGCCACGGTACTCGTAGTTGACGGTGGCCAAGGCCGTCGCGCTCGCGCCGATATACAGCTCGACGGTATCGCCACGGTGGAACCATGCGACTCTGCCGTCGAAGAACGGATCGCGGTGGAGGACCGAGAAAATCTGCGGGTCTTTGATCTGGGTGAAGATTCGGGGCTTGCCCCCGGTGTACCCGTTGTCCCAGACGCGAAGGATGTCCTTGACGTAGGTGGCGGAGAGGTCGATGACCGCAGCCGCAGGAGACTTGAGCACGGTGACGTTCATCGTGTTGCTGGACTTGTCGGCGTCGGTCCCGATGACGGTCAGGACGGCGGTTGCCGTTCCCCCGCCGGAGGCGACGATCCCGAGGAAGTTGGCCACCAGTGTACCCGAGCCGTTGTTAATCACACAGGACAGGAGCTGCCCGTTGATCCATGAACCCGCGCTGCGGACGATGGTGTTCGTCGAGGCGGTGTAGGACGTGATCGAGGCCGTGCCCAAGAACTCGACGTCGCCAGCAACGGTGACGGCCAAGCCCTGTTTGTGATACCACGGATCGTTCAGACCATCGAGAAGCCGATAGATTTTCATCAGCTTCTGGTTAATCATTGTGATCCGAAGAGCGGGGATGACGTCGTTCTCGTTGAGGCTCGCCTTGTGGAGCAGGGCAGAGTCGAGGGCGCGGAAGGTGAGATAGTTTTTCACTGCCTACTCCTTGTGTAAAGTCTGTGAACAGCAAACCCCGTTGTGTAAAGTTGCCACTTGAATCTTAAATAGCAACTGCACTCTTCGCATCCTGAAGACCGTAGTCCACCATACGCCGAACGATCTCAGCATCCCACACGGTAGCGAGCGCAACCTCGCCCGCCGCGTCAACGGCAGTGTCCACCGGGACCGTCAGTGACCATGTGTGAACCGGGCCAGCAACGCTCGTCGGCAGAATCTGAATCGTGAGGCCGATCTGGTAGAAGAGCGGCTTCCCCGCCGATGGGGTCAACAGGGAGTCGCGGCCCGCCCTCACCTTCAGCGGGTTCGCGTCGATCTTCGTGTAGTAGGTCGCCCAATCGCTCGACGAAGTCTCAAGCACGATCCATGTGCCAGCGGGCAGAGTCCCGAGTCCAGTGGTCAGGGTGATGTTGCCCGACTCGATGACCATCTCGGGGATGATGCTGGAAACCTTGTCCCCATACTTCTGGTACAGGTCGCGAACGATGTCCTTCTGCGCCGTGTTCTGGTACTGGCGCAGGAGATCGCTTGAGTAGCGCAGCACCCCATCGCCGGACGCCTCGGCAACGGTCCTGTTGTCGTGGAGGCGCCGGGCAGCGGTGATGATGTTTGCGGCAAACCTTGTCGAGTAGGCCATGTCAGAATCCCAACCTGTTGCTGCTGTGGTCCACGAGCAGCGGTGCGCCGCTCTGTTGGATAGCCGTGTGAGCCTGAGTTTTGTACTCGTCCTCGTACTTCTTCTCCCACGGATTGCCGGGCGGCAGCAGCCGCGACAGCGCTCCGTAGCGGAGGGTCTGGTCCCATCCCCAATCAACGGTCGGATCGCCAGCCCCCTCCACCTGAGAGTAGGCCCCCTTCGTCGCGATGGAGTAGATGGTAACGATGTCGCCATCGACCCCCACGGGCCAGAAGTAGAGCGAGCCGTTCATCTGCAACACGATCTCCGGCTGCTCCCCGCTGATGATCTCGGCCTTCAGCGCCTCGTACTGCTCGATGCTGTTGGTGAGCGTGAGCGTCTTGGACCACGTCGCCGGGGGAGCCACCGTCAGCACGCTCCCCTGAGTCGCCCCGAGGACGTACTGGCCTGTGTCGTGAGGAGCGGTGGAGTCGAACGTGAGCGCCGTCTTGTCGATGATGCTCCCGGTGCGCCCCAAGATTTCCAGCTCGACACCAGACATCGCGTCGAGGATTTCCTCTTCGAGGACGTCGGCGAGGCCAGCCTTGTCGAGCTGGCGCTTCACCCACCGAAGGTTTCGGTTGATCCGGTTCGCCACGGCTACTTCCCTTTCTTCTTGGACGTCTCAACCTCGACAGCGGGCTGAGCCTCCGCGACCTTCTCCTCTGCCACCTCGTTCGTCACGCCAGCGACCTTGGCCACCGTCGCGGCGACGAGAACCTCGGTCTTGATCTCGACAGCGGGGACGTCCACGAGGTAATTCCCCTCCCGGTCACACTGTACAACGAACGGGAAGTTTTGTGCTGCCACCTGAGCAGCGAACACATCGGGCGTCACCTCTTTGGGACCGTATCCACCGAGCATCACCCCGCCAGCGTCCAGCGGGAAGTACCCCTTGTAGTGCGCTGTTGCTCTGAGCCACGCCATAGTCTTCTCCTGATTGAATGAAGCAGGGGCCACGGGCCTTGTAGCCTATGGCCCCTGCGTTGACATCTTCTGAAGCGACTACACGGTGGCGTAAGCCGCCGAGCTGAACAAGAACGACCCGGTCTTCAGTCCGGCGTTGCCGAACTTGATCGCGATCTTCTTGGTCGTGACGCCGTCGCCGCAGACGTAGAACGACCCGTTGGGCGCGTTCGCGTAGGCTGCGTCGAGTCCCGCGCTGGTGATGGTGTCGCCGGAGGCGGGGCCGAAAATCAGATGGAACTGATTCACGCCGTTCCCCATCACGAACACCTGAGCACCAGCAGGGTACCCAAACTCAACCGCGTCCGAACTCTGCCGGGTCGCGACGATCTGTTGCAGGTAGTTTGCCACTTGTGTATCTCCTTCTCGTTGATCCAACTGTTGTGGTCTACCGGGGTGGGATCATACACCCCGGTATCCATTCATATACTCGACTACGCAATCACGGAGTCGGGGCTGTTGGAGCAGAACACGAGCGAGCTGGTGTTCTCGTAGAAGTCGCCAGCGGTCAGTCCGGTCACGCCGTCCTGATCGTAGATGTCGGAGCGCACGACCGACTGAATCGTCGCGATCCCGATGCCCGAGATGGCTCCGTAGTCATCGAACTGCTCGACGAACTGCATGGACGGCCCCTTCTTCCCACCGCTGACCGGGACACCCACACCAACCGAGAGGGCGCTCTGACCGATGAGGAACCCGATCTTCCGGGGAAGGTCGGACCTACGCTCGATCATGTTGCCCACGACGTAGCCAGCCGCGAACTCGGCTGCGGTCGGGGCGGGTCCGTAGACCTGCTTGTTCGACGCGGGGCGCTCGTAGTTGGAGTCGTAGTTGGTGTTGGTGGAAACGTGCGGCATATTCTGATCGACGTAGATGATCGCGCCGTGCAGGTCCGCCCGCGCACCAGTTGCCAACGGGTGATTGTCCAGCTCATTGGGGAGCCGGATGTAGAAGTCTTTGAACTCCGTGTCCTGACGGAGCTGATGCCACTGAGCGTCGCTCAGCCAGATCGCGTAGCGCCGGAACCCGGCCTTCATAACGAGCGGCTGAATCCTCTGACGCTGCGCTTCGAGGACGAGTCCTGCGAGCTTCTTCACAGTGACCGCGTGGGTCGTGGAGCTGCTCGCGTTGTCCACCTGAGTTGTGACGGCGGTTTCGTACGCGGCACTGCCCGGCCTGTTGGCCCATGTGATCTTGCCGATCCCGAGGACGTAGAAGTGCGGGTGCGACATGATCGTCTGACCACGCCCACCAGCCGCCACTCCATTGATGAGGTCGATGGACCCACCAGCGCACATCGCCTGAATGAAGTTGCCGGGATGGTAGTCGTTGAACCACTGCGTCAGATACTCCGACGCCTCCATCATCAGGTTTTCCAGATACGGCAGGGTGATCTGGGCCGAGATGAGCGACGGCTTCATGTACGCCTTCCGGGTCAGGTTGATCTTGACCGTGCGGAAGACGATCTTGCCGCTCTCTTCGGTGCCCTTCAGCACTTTGTCGCCGTACACCGGGTTGCCCGTCAGACGGACGCGCACCGGGATGTCGAGGGTCGTCTTACCCTGTGTGACGAACTGCTTGAAGACCTCGATGGGGGAGCCGACGAACTTCACGCCGCTCTCATCGACGCCCGGAACCACGACGTCACTGGTGTCGCGGGTTGCCTTGATGAACTCCGGGGCCACCCACAGACCGAAACTGTTCCGCTTCCACTGTTGGCGGTACAGCTTCTCGGCGAGGATATTCGGGTTCGCCCGCCCGGTGAGACTGAAAATCGTGTAAGCCACGTTTGTTTCTCCTTACTTCGTGAACTGTTTGAAGTACCCCTCGGGGTCTTCCAGCGCCGCCATCGGGAGCTGAGCAACCACATCGGGGTCGTTGAGATCAGGCATCTTCTGCGCGGCGCGGGTCTTGGTCGTGAGGCGCGACGTCCCAATGGAAGTGACTTCCTTCCGGTGGATATTCTTGAGATCGTTCACCGCCTGCATCCTGCCCTCCGCTTCCTTTGCGATCTTGATCTCTGCGAGCTTGGACGGCATCGCGGTAATCATAAACTGATCCCGCAGTGCGCCTTCGCGCAAGAACTTGTGCCCGTAGCGAGACTCGTAGTTTCCGGGGTTCGCCAGAGCTGCCGTCTTGACCGCAGCGACCTCCGCATCGGAGAGCTTGAAACCCTGCTCCTTCGCGAAGTCCTGAATGGACTGAGTGTCGGTGGTAATCACCCGCGCATTGGAAGATTCCAGTGACCTCTCCGCCTCGACGAAGCCCTTGGCCTCTTCGAGGTTGGCGGTGAACAGCTCCTTGTAAGCCTGTTGGAAAGCCATCGCAAAGTATGGCGCTACCTCTGTCAGGGTCGAGAACTCCTCCATGTTCTTGGGGAGGGCAAGACCCTTCGCGGCCATCTGTTGCGCGAGGTTGGACTGCGCGAGCTGTGATGTGGTCAGGCTGTCAATCTGAGCGGTGACTTCGGGATCGCGCTGAAGCGCGGCTATATCGACGGCGGTATCCTCACCGGGCGCGGTCGAGTCCCCTGTCTCCGAGGCTGCCACAGCACCAAGCCGCGACTCGTACAGCTTGTAGAGCGTCTCGACCGAACTGAAGTCGCCGCTCTTCTTCGCTGCGTCGATCACGACCTGCATAGCAACATCATCAGCACCCACCTTCTTTCCGATCTCCCCGACACCTTTCAAGAGATCGTCAGTCGATGCGTACTTCCCTGCGTACACCGTCGCACTTCCGGCAGGCGCGGGAGAGCCTGCGGGCTTCACAACCGTGTCCGGGGCAGGCGTGTCCGTCGCCGGGGCCTTCTCGGGGGTCGGTGTGGCGGTTTGAAACTTGTGTACTGCCTCGATCTGCTCGTCGGACAAATTGACGAGCGCGTCGCCGTCGTTGGGGTCTACCTTCGACGGATCGAAGGCGGGGGGCGTAGAGTGTTCCGCCTGCTGTTGCTCCCCCGTTGGCGCCGGAGCGCCCTCAAGTGTCCCGTCCTTCACTTCCTCAGCCATACACTACCTCAGTGTTGTTTGTTGAATGGGTTCTCCATCTCATCGTCGTACACCGGGCGCTTCTCCTGAGCCTTCTCCTCGACGGAGTACGCAATCGCTCGGCCCTGCCTCGGGTTCGTCACGATGGGGCCGTCCTTCCGGCCACTGTGCAGCTCGCCCTTGGCATACTTCGAGTAGATGTCCTTCCAAATCGGACCCTTGATGATCCGCTTGCGACGCCTGCCACCGATACCGTCAGAGCCTCCGCTCTTTTCGCCCGAGGGAGAGTATCCCTCGCAGACCTGAGCGGCCTGTGTGCAGGCTGCGGTCCCGGTGATGTTACCACCAGCGGTTCCAGAGCCAGAGCACACTTCGGCGGCCTGAAGCACCGCGCCGCTCCCCGAGAGGATGTACTGGCCAGTACCACTTGCTGTCTGTGCCGCCTGTGAAACGGCACCCTGTCCTGATGTGCTCTGCCCTGTTCCGCTTGAAGTCTGGGCAGCCTGAGTGACCGCGCCCGTCCCGGTGACACCGTTCTGATTGTCGCCAGTACCGGACGCAGTCTCTGCCGCCTGCGTCGCTGCACCAGTGGAGGTGAACACCTCCGAGCCTGATCCAGACGCCGTCTCTGCGGCCTGTGTCGCGGACCCCGTGCCCGAGTACGCCTCGGCGCCCGTCCCGCTCGCTGTCTGCGCTGCCTGAGATGCCGCGCCCTGCCCGGCGAAGTGCTGACCAGTGCCGGAGGCAGTCTGGGCAGCCTGCACCACGGCCCCGCTTCCACTGAACACGCCGGGGACGTCACCCGTACCAGCAGCGGTTTCAGCGGCCTGAGTAGCAGCGCCCGTCGATGTGAAGACGAGAGCGCCCGAGCCAGTTGCGGTCTGAGCGGCTTGAGTACAGGCGCCCTGTCCCGCAGTATGCTGTCCCGTACCGTTGGCGGTTTGCGCCGCCTGTGTTGCCGCTCCCGAACCGCTGAAAACTTCGGAGCCTGTTCCCGTTGCAGTCTGCGCCGCCTGAGTGGGGGCACCCGTCGCGGTGAAGACCTCAGACCCCGAACCCGTTGCTGTCTGGGCGGCCTGTGTCGCCGCGCCAGTAGCAGTGAATACTTCCGAACCTGTGCCGCTGGCGGTCTGGGCGGCCTGCGTTACGGCTCCCGCGCCAGCGTAGTGCTTGCCCGTTCCGCTTGCAGTCTGAGCCGCCTGAGTCGCGGCCCCGGTGCCAGTGATGTTGAGGTACTGAGTGCCGCTGCCACTGGCGGTCTGAGCCGCCTGTGTTGCGCTACCGGACCCCGCGTAGTGCTGGCCAGTACCCGAAGCGGTTTGCGCCGCCTGAGAGCACGCGCCCGTCCCGGTGACATCCACCGACTCGGGAATTGACGCGAGTATATTGTTGAACCGCAGAGATCGCGATTGTCTGAAGCTGGCCAACGGTCATCTCCCAAATCCCGGTGTGAAGATCGCGGGCCTCAGTGGACGTATCTGGAACGATGGCCTGTCCCCAGCTTGAACAGAGAACGCTTGGATCGTCCACCTGCTGTTGTCCTGTCCGCTGATCGTCCAGCCGACGGTCGTGCTCGCGACGCCGTCCTTCCAGCTCGTCGCCATGTCGTACCAATCGGTGTCCTGATAGTACCTGTTGGTGATGTCGTTCGTCGAGTTGTTGCAAATCTTGGAGTTTCCCCCGAAGTACGAGATCACCGACAGTATCACCTCTCCGGTCGCGCTGTCGATGCTGGACACGCTCGGGGAGACAATCGTAGCGCCTGCGGCGGCCTTCGCCACCGTCCGCTGCGTCCCCGCCTTACCGAAGCTGCACCAGCCCGACAGTGTGACCACTGTCGCTGACAACGTCCACGAGAGCGTCTGACTTCCCGTCGGCGGGTTCACCAGCTTCCAGATTTCCGAACGATGGTTGACCTGCTCTGGATGGTCGTACGCGGACACGAGGGACATGGCCTGTCCACCAAAGGACACGCTCGACACCGACCATGCCCCGCCGCTGTAATAGCCGACGATGTAAGCGTACACGACGTTCGATGCCGCGTTGATGATCGCCGTGCCGGACGGAGACGAGCTTGTCGCTCCCGTCAGGTAGTCCGAACGATCAGGGAAGACGCCAGCCCAATCGTCCCACGATGCCTCGAAGTTATCACCCCGAGTCGAGTCCGATCCGGTGTGTGGCGCGTTGTCAAACCCGCAAACACCAACCTGCCCGCCGTAGATGTCGCTCGACGTTGTGTTGACCAGCTCCGTCGAATTGACCCACGCCTTCAGCGTCGTGCCAACGATCTCCATCTTGATGACGTCGTTGACCGCAACACCCGTCGCCCCGCCGTTCAGGTACATCGTCGAGACGTAGTCAACGTACGAGAAGCAATACTGCGAGATGCGGTCGCACTGAAATCCGTAGTAGGTCTTGTTCGTCGAAACCGCCCCAAGCCCTCGCAGCGAGACGCCGATGTACTGCGTGTAGTTGGCAGAGTGAATCTGTGCGACTGTGATCTGTGCCCGCTGATTGCGGTGGCAGACATTGGCAACCCAATCCGCACGGCACTCGTCGTTGTTGACGTTGACGAGAACCTCGGCGCTGTTGTATATCTGTAACGTCGGCCAGCGCTGCGCCCAATCCGTGCCAAGGGAGGCGCGGTTGAAGTTGTCGGTGACGGTCATACTGTCATCAGCCCCACAGCAATCGGCTGATCCTTCGCAATCGACGCGATGTAGTCGAGCGTCTCTTCGATGGTCGTTGTCGGGACGAACCATGAAATGTCGTAGCCGCAGGCCACCATCGCGTCGCCGTATATCTTCTGCTGGTCAGCGGTCAGCGACCCCCACTGCGTGCCGAGGGTCTGGTTCGTGAAGATGCCGTGGGCAGAGCGTACGTTGTCGATGTAGGTCGTGAGGTACTTCTTCAGGTGCTGCATGACCTGAGAGACAGCCGCCGTCACCCTCGCAACGTGACGGTTCGTTGTCGTGTTGTCGAGCCACGTCCCCGGCAGATTGACCGCCCGGAGATCGTTCCGCATCTTGTTCGTGTTGCCGACGTTCGCATCGAGCAGGCTCAGGTCGATGACGTCGTTGCCAGAAGCGGTTGCCGTCTCAGTCACGAGTAGGCAGGTCGGCTCCCATCCGTAGTCGAGCATGGAGAACTTGTCCGCAGGGGTCATGTACTTCGGCACCCGTATTGAGGTGAACGGTCCCCACGCGGAATAGATAATCGGAACGATGTAGACGTTCACCTAAACCTCTCCGTTGTCCCCATGCCATCGCCAACGCGCAGAGCGCTCGGCGTCCAATTCTGAAGGTCGAAGCCGCCGAAGCAGTACATTCCGAGGTCGAGCCACGGGTTGTAGTTGTTCGTATTCGCGCTCGTGAGCGGCAGGTCGTTCGCGTTGTTGTCGCCGAACGTCAGCACCGCCGACTGTGCGCTCCCCGGCGAGTTCGCTCTGACGCCCACCTCAAAAACGATGATGTCGCCCACCTGACCGTAGATCGTGTTCGCGGAGGCGGCGATGTCCCAGATTCTTGTCGCGGCATTGGCCGTGGTGGGAAACTCCGTCGCTCCCGTCGTAGTCTGCCGCGAGTCGATGGTCCCGCGCACCGTTCCCTGTCCATCGCCAGAGATCACCCGAAGCACGAACGCAAGGTAGGCGTTTGCCGCCGCAAGGCTCTCCGAGCATCGTATCGACATCTGCACCGACGTCTTGAAGTTGATCGCCGCACGCAGGGGAGGCGACTGATACTGCCGCGCCAGAATGTCCTGCGTCGTGGTAGTCGGGACCGTCACCGTCATCCCCGTCAGCGTCGTGTTGCTCTTGTACGGGTACATCATGCGCCGCACCGCCTGCCCCGTCTGCTCCCATGAGCCGTCGAAGGCAGGCGTCAGCGTCGTGGCCGCAGACTCGTTCAGGTAGAAGCGAGTCTTGGCCATGTCAATTCAATGCACTGATGACGTAATTCCATCCCGTCAGGGTGTTGCTGGCCGATTGCGTTCCCCACGTTGCGGTGATGGCGAGCGCTGCGTCGGCGGTCAGATCGACGGTGGTCGCGGCGGGGGTTGCCCCACCCGCAACGCACATGAGCTGGCCGGGGACCGTCGCGCCCTGCACCGTCGCAGAGCCGATGACCACAACCGTGCCGCTCGATCCGTTCGCCCGCACCTGCAACAGCAGGTCAAGCTCCCACAGGTTCGCGGTCACGCCGGAGCCGCAGGTGAAGGTCGGGCTGAGACAGATCACCGTCCCCGATACCCCTCCCCACCTCAGCCGGAAGATCAGGGTCGGCGTGCCCGTGGTCGAGTGCTGGCCCTGCGCCTGTATGTGAAGCACGCGGCCATCCTGCAAGAAGTTTGCCGGGATGGTCACGTTGGGGAACATGATCGTTTCGGTAACGCTGTTCGCAACCGCCGTACCGCTCGCGGTCGCCCACGCGAGCGCCTCTGTCCAGAACTGTCTGCTCATTCGATCCTCTTACGGGACAGGCTGCGTGATGGTGAACGCGGTCACGTTGACCGTGGCACCAGACGAGATCGCAACGCTGTTGAAGTTGATGTCGCAGGCCGCTGTCCCCACCGATCCATCGGCCAGCACGGTCGTGCCGTTGGACGCTGTCATGCGGAACCATGTCGCGGTGCCACTGTTGCCAGCGGTCGCGCCAGTGATCGTAGCAGCGGTGATGACGCGGTTCGAGGCCGCACCAAAGGCGGCAGCGTTCATCGTCAGCTCGGCGAGCAAGACCTGACCACCAATCGCGGTGTCAGGAGTCACGGCCTGCGTTCCGTCGTAGATGCGGAGCTTGCCGCTGTTGAAGTTTGCCTTTGCTCCGTCGAGCAGGGCGTTGCAGTAGGAGACGCTCAGCTTGAAGTTGTTGGCCACGGTCTACCCTTTCTTGGACTTGGCGGGAGGATTCACTTCCTCGCCCTTCAGTTTCTTGCTCGCGAAGCGCGACACGGAACCCGAGTAGGACTTCTTCTGCGGCGCGTCCATAACCGCCTTCCCGGTCCCACCCTGATCCGTGACCCGAGCCTTCGCCTTCAGGTACGCACCGAGAGTGTCCTTGTCCTTGATCGTGATCTCGGTGTAGTTGATGGGCGTGCCCTTCACCTTGCCGCCCTCGGGAATCTTGTCGTTCTTCATTCGTACGCCCTCAATTCGTGACCGTCATACTCGGAAGGCGGCTCGTCAAGCCAGAACTGAACCTTCTCGTCTCCACCTACACCGTACACTCTCACCATGCCGTGCTGGACATCGTTGAAGAACAGTCCGCTCGGCGCTACGACCACTTCCTCGCTCAGCTCAGAACGGTTTTCCAAGCGGCTCCTCCTCCTTGGACGCGGCCTCAACGGGCGGCTTCTTCGGACTCGGCTTCAGTCCGGCCATGACCTCCTCGTCGGACTGCGGCTCCATCTCTACCTCTTCCTCGGGCGGCCCACCGACCATCTCAGCAAGCTGATCGAGCAGCGTCTGAATCTGCGTCACCAGCTCGACGGGATCGGCAGCACCAGCAGCGCCCGCAGGCGTGCCCGGCATCGGCAATCCGCCCATCGGCTGCCCCATCTCGGTCGTGATGCTCGGCGAGGGTGCGCCCCCAATGGGCAAGGCGGGCGCGTTGCCCGCAGGAGACTGCGTCGGAAAGCCGGGCTTGGCAGTCGGTTCGTCGTTCTTCAGTGGGAAGGGCATGGGTCATGTTCCGAGTAGTGAGAGTCGCACAAAGTCCGTGGTGTTGTCGGCGCCCGCGTTCAGCGTGAGAGCGGAGACGTTCCACCGGAACACCTGACACGGTTTCCCGGTCACGAACAGCACCGTCCCGTCATTCGCCTGAGAGACAGCCTGAGCGCTCGTCCAGTACACGCCGTCCATCGAGACTTCGAGCGCACTCGTGAGAGTCGTCGGCACGACAGAGAACGGAACGGTGTCGATCAGAACCACGTCGTCCAGCCGGATCGTCTTGTTGATGTTCGCGGCGACGTTCTTCGAGGCGATCTTGAACGATGTGCCCGTCGCAGTGAACGTCCCGGTGAACCGCTGATAGGCTGTGGACATGGTGTGCGTCGCAACGAGAGTCGCGCCAGCACCCTCGTACACTTCGAGCACCTCTCCGCCCGTGGTGCCCATCGCCCAAAACTCATAGGTGTAGATGCGCCCGCTCGTCAGCACGGTCTGCGTGAGAGAGGCAACGGCAGGCGTGCCATCGCACACCCACTGAGCCGCCGCAGTCCCGGTGCGCTGGTTCGACGTGATGCGCGTGATGGCGGTCGTGCCAGCCTGCGCGTACGTCCACGTTCCGAGCGGCGTGCCAGCAGTCTCCATTCCACCGTTGCGGTAGACGAGGTTGATGACGTTGGTGCCGTAGCCCTTGGCGAGCACGGCGAACTGCTCGACGATTCTGTTCGAGCCACGCAGATCGGCCAGCGATCCGACAGCGACACCCGTGCCACGGATGTCAATATCGAACCTGACCTCTTTGTCCTTGCAGTTGCAATACATCGAGTCTCTCCTTGGTGGGTACAGCGGGTGTGACTACATGATCGCTTTTTTTTGCTCGAAATCAACCTCAATTTTCAGACGGCGTGATTACGCCAGAGCATCGGGTGGCCAGTGTTCGTCTCGACCTGTATCGCTCTATCATCCCACAGCTCGGTCATCTGGAAGTCCTTCCGGTCAGTGACCTCAAGCGATGGGAGGCCGTGGTCGAGGCACCACCTGTGGATCAGCTCCTTCTGGCCCTTCTTGCCCGCTCTGGCAGTCACCAGCTTGACCGTGTGGCCCGCCTTGAGCCACTCCTGCACCCGGTCCATCATGGGCTTCAGCGGCTCGCCGATCATCGAGATGTTGCCGTCGTAGTGGGCCAGAGTGCCGTCGAGATCGACGCCAATCCAGCCCCCACGCTTCAGCCTCTTGAGCCAGCTCATGCGCTACCGTTGGGTATCGTGCTCCGTCCCGCCATCTGCGCCCCTCCGCCCTGCTGAGCCATCGCCGCCTGCGCCTGCTGCTCCTTGTTCGCGAGCATCTGGTCCGGCCCGGCGCCTGCCGCCTGATCGAGCGAGGAGACAGCGTTCGCGCCCGCCTGCACGTTGGCGAGCTGTCCAGCGGTCGCCTGCTGATTCAGTGCCTGCTGCTGACCAGCGAGAGCGATGCCCATCATCTGAGCAGCGAACTGCGACATGATGTCAGCGACAGGAGAATCCCAGAGCTTGAACAGCTCGTCCCACTTCACCAGCTCGGGCGGCACAGTACGAACGAACTCCATCGCCTCGGCGAACTTCACCTGCTTGGCAGTCTCGCCCAGAGTCAGCGTGTCGGCCTCGAAGTCGAACTCGCCTTGGCTCATGTCGTTCTGCACGCCCTCCAAGGTCGGCATATTGACCTGCATCCAGTACGGCTGATTGCTCTTGTCGAGCAGCCTGATCTTGCGCGGCATGGTCATAAAGACCTGAAGGTTCGCGTCCGCGTACTTGAACGACTCCTTCATCGCGGCCTGCACGTTGCCGAAGAAGTACGAGAGCGCGGTCAAGGCACGCTGCACCTTCTGCGCGAAGAGCACACCAGACTCCTGCTTGCCCGCCTCCGACTGCCCCTGCGTGTTGGGCGTGATGTTGGTCAGCGTCTCGGCGAGGTCGCGGTCCTCGTCGCTGAATGTCTTCAGCGCCGTGCCCTCTGCAAGGGGATGCTGACGCTCGGGCTTCTCGCCCATGATCCCCTTGTAGAACTTGATCTTCCCCCGAGTCTTCGACTGCCACACCGGGAGATCGTTCCCCTCGATGCTGTTCTGCGGCGCCCAGATGTCCGGGTTCACAGCGTCCATCAGCCATTCGAGGAACGTCATCCTCCGCTGATTGTAGGAGTCCTGCGGGTCGATCAGCACGTCGATCAGCGACTGCATCTTCGTGATGTCGGGATGGAAGTCGTAGCAGAAGATGGGCTTGAACTGGAAGCCCTTCCCCTGCACCGGGTACGGCTGCTCATAGAGCACCTGAGACGGCAGGAGCCACGGAGCGCAGGCGGTGATCCATATCTCCTGCGTCACGATGGTCTTCCGGGTCCAGCCTCCACCCGTCTGCATATTCAGTGCGTCGAGCTGCTGCTGTCCCTGCTCCAACTCCTCTGAGGGCGACAGTGACGCACCCTCGGCCAGCTCCTGCGTATCTCGGGTCTGCGCGTTGTAGTAGACGGTGCGGACCTTGGTCCGTCTGTCGTGGAACTCGATCACGCGGTAGCGGCCCATGCGCGAGTCTACGAAGTCGTTGATCGTCCCGCCCTCGTAGTTGCTGGTCTTCTTCGTCAGTGATGCACGGGTGAAGAAGTCGTTGACACCAGACCATACCCGCTCGATCCACGACGTCGGCATCGAACCCTTCTTGATGCCACTGACGCGCTCGTCCGCTTCTCTGATCTTGGCAATCGTCTCCTCGTCGAGGTGCTCTGCCCAGAGGGAGATGATCTCGTCGGCAGTGTAGAACCCGGTGACGCACAGGTAGCGCCAATCACGTTGATCCTGCCTGCGTGCGTCGGAATCGAACAGGACCATGAACGGATCGTAGCTCTCCGTGTACCACAGGCCCTCAGGGTTCTCCTTCGTTGACCAGTAGTTGTTCAGCCAGCCGATCTTCCCGATGGCAGCGTCGATGGCGGCCTTGGTCACTTCCTTCACGCCGTTGCAGTTTCTCATGCCCCAATCGGACACGATCTGCGTGTGCATATCAGCGAGCAGCTCGTCGCCCTCGTTGATGGGCACGGCACGCATATACATCTTGTTGGATTCGAGCAGACCAGCGATGGTCACGATCTTGGGCTGCATCAGGTTGAAGACCAGCGCCGGGCGGTTCTCCTTCCTGAGCTGGTCACGGATGTCGTCGTCGATCTGATTGCCGATGGTGTACTCGTACGCCCTCAAGCTCTGCGAGCGGAACACGTTCCACTGCTGCCGCATCCGTTCGTAGATCGACTGCATCTTCATCACACGGTTGCCCTGAGCACCCGTGTCCAGCACACTCACTGTGTATGCCACGCCTGTTCCCTTTCAGTTGAACCGTCTGTGGAGATGGCAGGGATCGAACCCGCGACATCCTGCTTGCAGGGCAGGCGCTCTCCCATCTGAGCTACATCCCCATTCATGCCGTGGATGATATTCATTCACCGCTTGACGCACAGTGTCGGCAGATCATCGAAGCGTGCCGACATTCTGAGCTGGAAGTAGGAATCGAACCCACGACCCGCTGCTTACAAGGCAGCCGCTCTACCTGCTGAGCTATTCCAGCGTAGCGGGGGATGGATTTGAACCACCGACCTCAAGGTTATGAGCCTTGCGAGCTACCGGACTGCTCCACCCCGCTATACATTTTGCTGCACCGAACTACCCTTGCGAAGGGTACTTTGGTGCGTCAAACTATAATATAACATCGCCAATGTTACTGTGCAGTCGGGATGTTACCCGCGCCCCGGCGACCAGCCCGACTCCTCGCGTCGCGCAGCCCCGTGGAGATACACGTCCTCCCACGGCTTCTCGATGGGCTTCTGCTCGATGCTCTTGACAATCGCCATGAGTCCGTAGCGGCACTCATCGAGGGCGTGGTCCTTCACACTCGGATCGTTGCCGCGCCCCTTCAAGTCCTCGGGCACCTTCTCATCGCTGACCGCTGCCGACATCTCGTCCAAGAGCGCACCGTTGCCCTGATTGAACACGAACCAGCGCTTCGGCATGAGCTGCTTCCAATTCCACCAGCCGTTCAACCTGTCCGTGTACGCCTTCTCAAGGAAGAGGCCCTTCGCCATGAACGAGTCGGCGAACGTCTTGTCGCTCTCGATCACGCTGTACCGATCCATCTTCGCGAACGCATCGTGCCCGGAGACAATGCGACCGGGCATCCTGCCCTGCGTCCACTTGCACTCCTTGACGAACTTGACGATGTTCTCCGCGTGCCTGTCGGGTGCGGTCTGGTCCTGATAGTACGTCGCGACCCGGTAGTAGTTGTCCTTGAAGTCCGACGCCGTCAGACCGAAAGAGCAAGGCGAGCTGAAGCCGGGGTCGATGCTGCCGATCAGCGTCCACTTGTCGGGGATCGTGAAGGGTTGGATCAGCTCTGTGTGACGGTCGAAGCCGGGGAACATATCGCCGCCGAACGCATACCAGTCCCCACCGAGCAGCGCCTTCTCCATCTGCCCGCCGAGCGCCATGATGCGTACGGCGTACATCGGGTCGTTGTCGTACAGCTTCTTGTTCTCCTGCAACCAGAACGGGATGAACCTGCGGGACATCGCGTTCTTCGTTCCCCCTGCGACTGCGCGTCCTCGCGGATCACGCTCGGGGTCATCGGGCGGCATGAAGTAGCGCCGCGTGTTGGGAGTCCAGTTGTCGATGAACCGCTTCCGCACCCACCAGAGTCCCTCGCCCGTCGGGTTCGTCGTGGAGCGCATACGACACGGCAGCTTCGGGATCACAGAGCGCAGACGGGAGAACAGGTACAGGTACTGCGTGATCGTGAAGTGCGTCAACTCATCGAAGCCGACGTACTGATACTCCTGCCCTTGGTGATTCTCCTTGTCGTTCTCGTTCTGAAGGTGGCAGAAGAATATCTTGCTCCCGTAGTCAGGGAACTCGAAGCATGGTCCGGGTTCACCCTGCCTGCCGCCGACGTACTCGCCGCCGAACATCGGGTAGATCAGCTTGGCCTCGGAGATCAGTCGGTCGAGCTGCGTGCTCTCCCTACGAAAGAGGACGGCTCGATAGCCTGCGTGCTCGTACGACGCTCGCCCGAGGGCCTCGGTGAACTGAAGCCCGAGCGCATCGACCACGAGGAACCACGACTTGCCCCCTCCGGCAGAGCCGCCACACAGCAGCTCGTCCTCCAAGGCAGTGAACGCTGAGAGCTGGCCGCCGGGCTGAGGAGCGTCGATGATGCCGCTGTCCTCGACCTGCGCGACGATCTTGCCCCCTACCTTCAGGCGCTTCACTTCGAGAGCTTCACCTGCGGCACCCAGATCAGGTGCTGCTGCCTGTGCCCGCCCTTCTCTGTGATCTCGACCGTCTCCTTCGCCCGTCCAAAGCGTTGCTCGAATAGCAGCTTGGCCGCGACAGCGTCAGGCGGGATCGAGAAGATGCGCTGGCCGCCGGGAGCGTTTGGATCAGGCTGCTGCACGGTCACACCCATCGCCTTCTCGTACATCATGTCCACGACCTGCTGCAAGCCCGAGCGCCCATCGCGGGTCAGCCTGAACTCGCTGCCCCGGTCGATCAGGTCGCGCAGGGCCAGAGTCGGCGTCTTGTTCTTTGAACCAGCGGGTCTGCCCATCGTATCTCTACTCCAAGTCCTTATTCCACATAGGAAACGCTACATCAAGCTCCGTGCCAAACCGTACCAAAAACCACCCGGATACTCAAAATAAATATCTTTTTTCAGGGTACCAATTTGCCCTTGACATACTATATTGTAGGTGTAGTCGATGTGCTTGCAGTCAGACAGATCACCCACAATCACCCAGAAGAGGACATCATGGACAGCAAGACCGAATACTCGATCCTCACCCTCGACAGCCTCAAGGATCGCCTCCACGACCTGCGCCTCGCCGAGTCCAAGTACGCGGCCCTCCTCAAGATCACCCGCAGCGACCGGGAGTGGGCAGAAGCAGAAATGCAGGCCCGCGAAGCCGAAAGCGACGGTCTGGACAAGGGTCAGGTCGTCGAGGTATGGCACCGGGGCAGCAAAGTCACCGGACAGATCATGGGCCACAGCTACTCGTGGGGCGGCAAGCTGATGTGCCACTTGGCCCCCCTGAAGAAGGACGGCAACCCGTCCAAGGTCGGCAACTTCACCAAGTACGCCTGCGACATCGTCAGCAACCAGTAGAACGCAGGCCGGGACGGGATTCCCGCGAGGTTCGACTCCTCGCCCGGCCTCTCACCACCAACCAAGGAGACAGCCATGAAGTACCAAGAGAAGATCACCCGGACAGGCGCTTGGGAGCTGCACGCAGTCGGTTGCGCCGACCTCCACAGGAACGCACGCAGCGAAGACTCGATCTACGACGTCGAGGGCGACTCCCCCGAAACGGCGCTGGCCCAGAGCATCCTCGCGAACTACTGCTGCGCCCTTGGCGAGTACGCTGAGGAGTTTGAGCGGACCTTCAACACCCCGGACGAAGTGCTCGCGTACTTCAACGGTCGCGTCCTCCCCTGCTGCGAGCACGGCCCGGTAGCCAAGAAGCCCGTTGCCGAGGGCTTCTGCTCGGGTCAGGGTATGCCCTTCAAGAGCGCTGGCGACCCCTACCGCCGCCTCTACGTCCCCTGCCCGGTGTGCGGCAAGGCAGTCGGTACTGGCACCGGGACCGTCCCGCGCCACAAGCCGTACGTCAGAAAGTCCAAGTAACCAAATCTCCCACGCGCCCGGCCAACCACCGGGCGCCCGCCTTTCTACTCGGGCGGCCCCGCCTGCCACTCACGAGTCAACATCGCCCTCTCGATGCTGCGCCACACATCGTCCATCGTGATCTGCCTTGCCTGCTCATCGCTCACGATCATAGCGACAGGAGATACGTCGCCAGCCCCGCCCCGAGTCCCGATCCTATCGCGAGAGTCCACGCCTTGCGCCAGTTGACGCCCGTCTCCTCCCTGATCCTGTCGTACATGAAGTACGACAACATGGTCACAGCAATCGTGCTGAACGATGCGCCGATAGCCGAGAAGTGCGCGGTCCAGATAGTATCGACCGAGAGCAGCGCGTCCCAGATGAATCCAGCCACAAAAATCAGGACGAAGTCCCACCCCGTGTTCCGACGCATCGGCCATGCTTCTCCCTCAGTAGAACGTCGTCCATGTCAGGTACAGAGTATGTCGATACGCCCTCGACATTCCATGCAGTCATCGGCAGGTCCATGTCCCGTTCGAGGACGTTCAGATGACGCAGAAGCTGGACCACAGCTCTACGTCTGCGGTCCAGCCTCGTCTCGTTCGCGTACATCTCAGCCACGCTCATAGACCACGTCAGCGTAGCCGAGGCGCACACAGCTCTGCATGATGTCCTCGATGTCGCCGGGGTGGACGCTGTTCTGATCCCTCAGGTTCAGCGCCTGCGCGAGGAAGATGGCGGTGGGTGTTCCCACCATGCCATACCTCAGCGCCCCGAGATACTCCCACACGACCTCGGTGCAGATACGGTTCTTGGGGAAGAAGTTGTAGACGGCCCACCTCGTCGGCAGGTGCAGCAGCTCGATCAGTCTCCGGTAGACGAACCACAGGAGCTGAGCGAACCCGTACACCTCACCGTTGTAGTGATCGAGCTGCATCACGCAGATTCTCTCGGCCCACGACATCGGCAGATCGCGGAAGCGATACACCCGGAGGCCCATGAAGCTGTTCTTGCGATAGTCGTAGAACAGCGTCTGCATACAGAGCAGGTTCGCCTCGAATACCTGATCGTATGCCTTCTGCTCGACCAGAGCGTGCAAAGGCAGGCTCCCGACCGCAGTGTGCGACCACGGCCTGCCAGTGATGAAACGAATGAGGGCAGGCAGGATGCCGCCCTTCGTATTATTCACCAGCACGATGTCCCCCGGCTCCACGCCGTTGAAGACGATGCCAGTGCCGCTCATCTTCATGCTCGACATATCCATAACACCTCCGTCAGGGTCTGTACTCGATGGCCGCATCTGCGCGTCCCATGATCTTGATGTTCTCAGTGTGAACCCCACGACTCCTCAGCTCGGAGAGCGCCAGCGTGAGGGCTTCGTTCTCCACGCTGTTCTCGCACTCCAACATCTCGGCCAGCTCCTTCAGCTCCGTCGTATTCATCGCGGCGAGCTGCCGCTGGCACCGTGTCCGCTCGAATTGTGTCACAGCCATATCAGTGCGTTGGTGGTGAGAGACGCCATCATGATCTCGCCCGTCAGCCAGTGGATGTCCCTGCGCTTGATCGACTTGCCGAACAGGGTGAACAGCTCCATGTCGTAGTCAGCGCTCGTGCCCTTCCGTGGGATCGCGGGATAGTGCGGGAGCTTGTCGAACAGCAGGTGGAGTCCGGGGAAGATCAGCAGGCACTCGATCAGAACGACAAGCCGCTGGTGGTGCATGATGACGTACATCCACCACCGGGGCCACAGCTTCAGCTTCGCGCCCACCCAATCCACGACATCGGGCGCAGCTCCAAGCAGGCCCCCAATCACCGGGGCTGCTACTGGTGCGTCAACTCCGATTGCTCGGCTCAGCAGCAGCGCAGCGACAGCCCCGGTGTATGCGTGACCGACGAAGGTCATCCCTGCTCCCCTCCATCATAGAACAGTGTCATCGCGGCTCGTGCGCTCACCCCCTTCAGCTCCTCCTGCATCGCCTCGTCCACCCTCTTCTTGAACCGTGCGATCTTGGCCTCCCGGTCCTCCCTCGTAGGCCACACCTTCTTCAGCTCGGGGGCGGGCGCCGGGACGATCTTCTCCACGAACCTCTCCTGCCCACAGCAGGCACATTTTGGCAGCTTCACATACAGAGTCTCAGCCATACCGTCCTCCTTTTTCCTGTCCTCAGTGTAGGTTCTGTTTGCTACAAAGTCAACCTCAATTTTCACATCCCGACGAGGGACATGAGCTTCTTCCCGAGGCGCTTCCGACCATGACGCACAGTCGCAGCGATCAGGCACACGGCCAGAGCGGTGATCTTGTGCGGCAGCCGGACACCGATCGTGTCCACCATGAAGTCGCGCTTCCCCTCCTCCGTCGCCGTCAGGCTCACCTGCGTCTGCTGCTCGGGCTTCGGCCAATACTTCCCGCTCCATCCAGCGTCGAGGATGAAGGTCTTCCTCTCCGCGTCGAACAGCACCCGCTCGATCTGGGCCTCGTAGCCGATCACGTCGAGCATGATGTCGTAGTCGTCCTGAGCGCCGATGAGCTGACCGTTCATCACGCCAATGGTCGGGACCATCTGCTGATCCCCGTGCAGCTTCAGGATGAAGCCCTGATCGTGCTTCTGGAACGCGACCTTGTCCGGGTACCACTTCGCGATCTTCCGGCACGCCTTGCCAAGCTCCAACTCTGCCTTGTGCATATCAGACCTTTCTGTGAGGTTGATTGAGGAACTGTGATTTTGCTGCTCCGTACCACTGCCTGCCCACGTCGGTCACGGAGAAGACCGGGCGGGAACCACCAACACCACTGCCTGCGTTGCGCTTCACGATGTACCCGAGCCTGAGCAGGCGATCCCTTGCCGCGTAGCTGATCGAGGTCCGGTCAGAGATCGCGCAGAACGGCACGTCCTCTCCGTAGGCAGCGCACTGCCTGACTGTTCGCTCAAAGATCACGAGCATCTTCTCGAAGACCTGCTCCTGCTTCAGTGTCACTTGCCCCTCAGTGGCTCGTTGAACTTCAGTGGATTCAGCGACTCCATATCAACGAAGAAGAACGTGCCCACGATGTTACAACTCGGGCAGAACGCCACGATCCCCGTCTCCATCGCGTTCATGCCGAACATTTTGTGCCCCGTCTCGTGCGAGCACTCCCGCCCTGTACCTACGGATGGCCTCGGCGAGGCAGGCTTGGAAGACCTGAGTGAAATCCGATTGTCCGACAGCATGGATCACCTCTCCATCGTGTTTGATGAACTTCACCGAGATCAGGGGCTTGTCCCCCGCCATCTGCGTCACCGTGGACAGCCTGAACCCGGCCTTCGCCATGCGGTCGCTGATCTCTCCGCAGGCCCTTGGCAGTCCGAGGTTCGCCGGGACCAGACCGAGGCCCTCGATGAGCCTCGCCATCATAGCCACCTCGACACGCAGTAGATCACCCACGCAGCGATCAGCAGCCCGAAGGCCACCAGAGCGTACACCGCAGCTCCACCACGGGGCGCCTCGGTATCGTTCTTGATGCACTGCTCGATGATCGTGCTACGCTCCAAAGAAGCCTTCGTCCTCATGTTCTGCCCTTTCTTGGAATGGTACTGGTGGTATGATCGCGACATCGGCCTGCTCGACCATGTCCTGCGTGTTCAGCGTGTACTCGATCCGCATCTCGCCCATCCTGCCGCCACGATTCTTCACCACGTCACAGATCACCGTCCTGCGGTTGGGATCAGCGCTCACCTCGTCAGCGTCATCATGGAGGATGATCCCCACGTTGCAGTCGTGCCCGAGCTGCGAGCCGCCGTAGAAGCTGTTGAGCGTGAGCCTGCCCGTGTTGTGGTCGAGGCGGTTCAGGGACGAGGCGGCGATGATGTGGATGTTGTTCACCAGCGTGGCCTTCCTCAGAGCCTCGGAGAGGGCCTTGATCTTGGTGAACTCGTCGCTCGACCTGCCGCCCTTCTCGACGAAGACCTGAAGGTAGTCCACGAGGATCAGCTTGGCCCCGGCGTGACAGGCAGACCGGATGTGTGCCAGCAGGGACGTGATGTTCCGCTCGAACGTGCCCTTGACCTCGTACTTCACTCGGGCCATCTCCTCGTAGAACTCCATCGCCGCGTCCATGTGCCTCCCGCCCTCGATCTCGTGGACCGGGCGCCCGGAGAACTGGCCGTTCAGCCGGGAGAGAATCTCGTCGGTGGGCATCTCGCCTTCGAGGAACACTGCCTTGTAGCCCCTCTTCGCAGCGTTCATCCCGAGCTTGAGCATGAACGAGGTCTTCCCGGCGCCGGGGGAGCCGCCGAGGAAGGTCATGTTGCCGAGGCGGTGGCCGCCGTGCATCCACAGGTCCAGAGTCGGGAACCCGGTCGGCACCCGGAGGA
>Ga0315288_10002406_pt1 | contig 24260 bp, 28 predicted proteins | sample YL17G11_20_MG_FD_203454 | JGI IMG/M metagenome (GOLD analysis project Ga0315288, IMG submission 203454) | Sediment microbial communities from Yellowstone Lake, YNP, Wyoming, USA - YL17G11_20 | ecosystem: Environmental > Aquatic > Freshwater > Lake > Sediment | place: USA: Wyoming | collected... | reverse complement strand
TCTCCCAGCCCCCTGGGCTACTTTGTAGGACAGTGACAAGGCAAATAAGGGCAGTGTCAAATTTGAAATTAATTGGGGACAGCCACTTATTTGTTGTCTCTTTTCCCCGCTTTGACCGGTCTGCCGGCTTTGCCCCTTGCCAGTCTCAGTTGAAACCGTTTCTCCAGATCCTTGACGAATCCCTCATCCGCCAAAGGTCGATTGACGACAGAGTCGCGACGAACGTAGTTTTCTCGCAAGATTCCCGAGAACGTCCTTCAGGAAGACCCGAAGCTCCTCGTGTGTACGGAAACGCTTTTACCCGAGTGGGGAAAGGGTGAAAAGGATCGATACACCCGTGACCATGATGATCACGATAGATTAATATGATCATGATAGATTAATATGATCATGATAGATTAATATGATCATGATAGATTAATATGATCATGATAGATTAATATGATCATGATAGATTAATATGATCATGAAGTAGATCAGTGATCCCATTTTCTTTTTGAGGGAAGAATCGGAGAGTTGAGATCTTTTAACGCATCCTGGATCGCTCGACAATTCATTGGCCATCGATTCCCCCTGTCACAAAGTTCTTATAGTGTAATTGAACCGCAGATAAACGCCACTATACGTTCTGTTCAGCACAAACCGCCAAACGGAAAGCGGGTGCCAAAAACCCGATTCAGTCTTGCGGAACCAAAGGATTTTTTAGACAATTCCATTGATAAAGAGAACCGAAGGAGGTGTGCTATGTCTAATAATTGCTATTCTTGCGGAATGCCTTTGCAGGAGGAGAAAGACCGACGCCTGGCGACAGATTACTGCAACTACTGCACCGACGATCTTGGGAACTTGCTACCGAAGGAGCAGGTGATGCAGGGGATCGCCCAATGGTTGCGTTCCTGGCAGCCCGGATTAGACGATATGAACGCCATTACCCGCGCTGCTGCTTACATGCAAGCCATGCCAGCCTGGTCGGAGAAATAGGCTTTCCCCCGATTCAACCGCGCGATTGATAGTCAGGTCTCCCTGCGAGAAGGTCGCTCTTTACGAGTTGACCCTGGAGCAGGCCGAGATCATCCGTGACTACCGGTTGGTGGTTTTCATTGACGCCTCCATCGAGGGAGAACCGGTTCAGCTGCGCCCGCTGCATCGTCTTGATGTCAGCTCACCCCTTTCCCACCACCTTCCCCCCGAAAAACTGCTGTACTATGTCTGGCTGATCTATCGAAAAGAGCCGGAAGCATGGCTACTTTCGGTGCGTGGTTACGACTTTGACTTCAGCGATTCCCTCTCGCCGGATGCTCAAGCCAACGCCGAAGAGGCCACGCGTAAGCTGGAGGCGTTCCTACGACGAGGACCTCTGCTATAATAGGGACCTCTGCTATAGGGACCTCTGCTATAGGGACAGATTTGAAATCTGTCCCTATAGCACACACAAATCTGTCCCTATAGCACAAAAGCAATCAGCCTGCGGCAGCATGTCTAGATCAATTGTGGGGAGTTGTGTTCAGATGATACGATGGGTCTCGGGTGTAGCGAATCGATGAAAATACTCGCCGAACCGATCTCTCTTCCAGAACTGCGAACCCTCGCCCGCGGCCGCTTCGGCCACTTGGTGAAGGCAGTGGTGGACATTCGTCGGGTGGTAATGGCGGTCGATGGAGAACTACATGCCGATCTGGAAGCGCTGCTGCTGGAAGATGGCTCACAACAATTCGATGTATGGGGGATCAATCTCTATCCGGATTTGGAAGGGGATGATTGGATCGAGTTCGACTCGCTGATCAACCTGCGTCCCTCTGCCGGCAACCAGACCCGTGGCGTGGAGGATGAAAGAATCCAAGCGCAAATCCGTGAAATCGTCCACCGATTGGTCAACGAATGAGCTATCGCCACGAGACTTTGGCCCAAGGTCGCTGGCGGCAATTCTCCCTGATGGAGCAATTGGCCCATGTCGGCAGTGAGGTGATCCGGGCGATAAAGTGGAAGGGAAAGGATCGCCCGGACTACAGCCGGGAGGCCTTCGAGCGAGCGTTGGAGCTCTTGGAACTGACTGTCGCTGATCCTAAGAACCACGCTCGATTGAGAGAATTGACCCGTCTGCAGGAAGCATTAGCCGACTATTTCGCTGGAGAGAACCTTTTTCGATCGACCCCAGGAAACTGGCAGACCTATTTTCTTGGGTTCAGCTACGCCGCTTCATTACAGAACATGTTGCCGCAGGCTATCAAGTAGCCAAAGGCTACTGATGACTACCAATATCAGTACGTGGAAGGCGACACTCGGTACATCAAGTTCTGGGACATGGTGGAGTTCATCAATTACGTTTCCGTCCAGTAGGAAGACAAGAAGCAGGGATGCATCTGGCTGCTCTCCGCCTACCCGCGCTGCTGCTTACATGCAAGCCATGCCAGCCTGGTCGGAGAAATAGGCTTTCCCCCGATTCAACCGCGCGATTGATAGTCAGGTCTCGATCCGCCAGGCGCGCATCGATTCTTTGTAGTCACGGCTTGTGCCGTAGTGAGCGGTGCCGAGCAGCTCGATCCCTTCCAGCCCAGCCAGTTTGCGGATCGACCGGACTTCGGTGGCTGTGTCCATATTGATGAAGCGGAAGAAGGGAATCGCCCGTCCGCGAGACAGGCGGATCGTATCCCCGGTGAAGAGCCACTTTCCCTCGACCAGATAACTGGTGGAGCCAACCGTATGGCCCGGGGTGGCGATGGCCTGCACGGTTAGGCCAGCTTCCTCTACCGTCTGGTCATTGGACAGGAGAACATAAGAGCGATCGAGAGGCCGGTTGGATCGTCTGCCCATGCGGAATGCCTTACCGGTGATCAAAGGCTCTTCGTCGCAACCCAGATATAACCGGGCTTTCGGAAAATGGATCAAACCGCCCGTGTGATCATAGTCGGAATGAGTCAGGAAGACCGCGACGACCTGCGCAGGATCGATTCCGAGTTGGTTGAGCTCCCGCGGCGTCCGCGGCGTGGAAAGCCCGCTATCTATTGCGAGGAATCCACCCGATCCTTGCACTAGGTAGAAATTCACCATCCGACTGGCGACGGCAAAGACACCCGGTAGAATTTTTCCGGTCGGCGCGATGCGGAAAAATGCCATGGTTCCTCCTTCCCGCCCTAAAGGCGACTGACTCTTTTCCTCACTCTAGCAGACTCCATGGGTTGCGAGATTTAAAAAAAATCAAAAAGCGATGAATCGATGAAAATGGGAGCGTTGGATTCGGAGACGCGGGATTGCCCACTTAACGACGCAGCAACGATGGTCGTTCCGTTTGTAGAATAATCTTCTATTGCAACATCCTCTGCAGGAGTACCACCGTCTGTGCCCGGCTGGCCGGCAAATTGAAGCGGATCGTGGATTCCCCGCTATTTGTCCCTGGCCATACGATCTGTATGTCCTCCGGAAAGGTAAGCAAGCCATGGGTCACGGCCGTTCCCACCGTCTGATAAAACCAATCGGAGGAATCCAGGAAACGAACGCGCCCGTTGGCTTCCTCCACCAGGATCCGGGGTGGGGGGGTGGGCGGATCCACCAGAGACCAGCCCTTAGCCCGTATAATCACCGTCAGGATCTCGGCCAGGGTAATCTCCCCTTCTGGCTGGAAGTTACCGTCTGGATAACCCTTCACTAGATGGTTGGCCACTGCTGTCTCTACGTAGGTCAGGGCCCAGTGGTTGCCCGGCACGTCAGGGAAGGTGGGATATTCCACCAGCACGAAGGAAAGGTTCAAAGATACAACAACCATCGTGGCGAACTCTGCCCGGCTGACGGACTTGTCCGGTCGGAAGCTGCCATCCGGATATCCCTGAATCACCCCCGCCTGCACCAGCGATTGGATCGCCGGATACGCCCAGAAATCGCTGCTTATGTCCGTGAAACTGCTTGAAGAAATGTTTGTAGGACTGGCGTTGCCGGATTGGCCCATGGCATAAACCCCTGCTTTGGTTTCACTCACAGAGATAGAGACAGTGCCAAGTACGAAAACCAGCAGAATCGCAACAAAACGGTTGATCATGTTCTCTCCATTTCTTCCCTCTGTGCGGGGAATTCCCACACCCTATGATACCGGATGACTGCTTTGCTTGTTTTATTTCTGCAACCTTGCATTCTTTACAAAATCATTACAATTCCTTTCTTTCGCCTTTAAACCACTGCGTTTTAATGAAAGGGATGAAAGGAGCAAGACGATGAAATCAAAACTGATAGCAATTTTAATAGCGAGCATCCTAGTGGTTGGGGCTGCAACGGGTTGCACCGCCCAGATAACTCCCGTTCAGCCAGGTACTGGCCAGAATCAGGCAGACTCTGTGATCCCCAGCAGTGCGCAACCTTCCAATTCGCTGCCAGAGGTAAGTGTAGACAGCCAAGATGGAATCACCACGGCCGTGGCAAATGTGGCGCCAGCGGTCGTCTTCATCGACAGTACATTTCAACAAAGCGAATCCGCCAATCCCTTCAACTTCCCCGGCTATTTGATGCCCGAACGGCAGCAACCGGCCGAAGGCCAAGGGTCTGGCGTGATTGTGGACGGAACGAACGGGATCATCCTCACCAACAATCATGTGGTGAAGAATGCGGTGGACATTAAGGTTACGTTGCCGGATGGCCGCACCTTCACCGGTAAAGTGCTCGGCAATGATGCCTGGGCCGATATCGCCGTTGTAAAAATCGATTCTAACAGTCTTCCCGAAGCCAAGCTGGCCAATGATTCCAACCTGAAAGTGGGATCTTGGGCGATCGCGATTGGCAATCCCTATGGGTTTGAGAATTCAGTCACGGTGGGTGTCGTTAGTGCACTCGGTCGCACACTGGATGGTTCGGACAGCGGTTCCACATTGACCAACCTGATTCAGACGGATGCTGCCATTAACCCCGGCAACTCCGGCGGAGCGCTGGTGAACATCAAGGGTGAAGTGATCGGGATCAACACCGCGATCATCCAGGGGGCGCAAGGTCTTGGATTTGCCGTGGATATCAACACCGCTCGCAAGAGCCTAGAAGACATCCTGAAGACCGGTCGGGTGATTCATCCCTGGATCGGCATCACCTACAGCCTGGTGACCGAAACAATGGCGCAGGCACTGAAGCTTTCCTCGGCTGACGGCATCATTGTGGGGGAGGTTCAGGCCAACAGTCCGGCGGCCAAAGCCGGTCTGCAAAAAGGGGACATCCTGTTGACCCTGGACGGAAAACCCTTTACTGCCGACAACACTCTCCGGCAAATGATCCAGGACAAAAATCCCGGTGATACCATCACGCTCTCGCTATCGCGCAACAGCCAGACATTGACCATCACGGTCACATTGGGAGAACTACCGCAAAACATTCAATAACAGCCTGCTACGCCTCCTTGTTGCATATTGGGTCGCCACTGGCGACCCAATATGTTTCCGCGTGATGGTGATTTCCTGTTCTCAATTGCCTTCTTAAAGCGTACGGAATGGCTTGTTTCGTTTCTGCTGATTCTGGACTAGGTTATTTCGGTGAAATCCGTCGCGAACCTCCAGCGTGATAAAACCAGCGTTTCACCAGTTCGGCACAAAACGCATAAGCAGATAGGATACCCACCATGGCCAGCCAGAACGACCAAGGCAATGGGGTAAGCTGGAACAGGCGGGCGAGCGACCCGGAGTAGGGGAGGACAATCACCACGATCGCAATCATGGCGGTGGCGCCGATCAGGTAGGGACTGGCTCGGCTGCGGTAGAACGGGCGCCGGGTTCGGACGACCAGGACGATCAACGAGGCAGAGAGCACGGATTCCACAAACCAGCCCGTGCGAAAGAGGACAGGATCCGCTTGCAGCAAGAGCAGCAAGATGCCAAAGGTCGCATAATCAAAAACAGAAGAAAGCAGTCCGAAGTACACCATAAAACGGCGGATGAAGCGGATGTCCCAACGACGTGGTAGATCCACCATTTCTGGATCGACCCGATCGGTCGCAATCGTCAGTTCTGGGAAATCGGTGAGGAAGTTGGTCAGCAGGATCTGAGTGGGAAGCAACGGCAGGAATGGCAAAAGCAACGAAGCACCGGCCATGGAAAACATGTTGCCAAAATTGGCGGAAGTAGCCATGAAGATGTATTTGATCGTGTTGGCAAACGTGCGCCGTCCTTCAGCCACACCATCCGCCAGTATGTTCAGGCCACTTTCCAGCAAAACGATTTCCGCTGCATCCTTGGCCACATCCACTGCCGTGTTCACCGAAATGCCGACATCGGCCATGTGCAAGGCGGGAGCATCGTTGATTCCATCCCCCATGTAACCCACCACGAAGCCGGCTTTGCGCAACGCTTGAATGATCCGTTCTTTCTGATTCGGCTCAATTTCAGCGAAAATGTTCACATCCCGGACGGCAGCGATCAGGGCCTCGTCGCTCATTTCTCGCATCTTATCGCCAGTGATCACCTGGTGGCTGGAAAGTCCCACCTGCTCTGCGATATAGGCGGAAACTAGGCGATTGTCACCGGTAATTAGCTTGATCCTGACACCCGCTTTCTCCAACCGGGCCAGCGCTTCACGCGCATCGGTCTTGGGCGGATCCAGCAGCAGCAAGAAACCGAGGAATGTCATCTCCCGTTCGTCCTCGGACTCGAACCGCTCCTGCGGACTCAGGGAGCGGATTGCCACCCCCAGGATGCGTAAGCCCTTGCTGCTCCACTCCAAGTAGAGTTGCTCCAGCTGCGGCCGGTGAGTCCCGATCGGATCCTGCAGTCCTTGCACCTCCACCGTTGAGCACGCATCTAAGATGTTGTCCAATGCCCCCTTGCAGACCAATTGGATCTGGCCGGTGGGATCCTTCACTACGACGCTCAGCCTTTTGCGCACGAAATCGTAGGGGACCTCATCGATTTTTAAGAAAGCCGAAATATCCAATGTGCCACTGTTGCAGATCGCCTCGTCGATCGGATTCCGAATCCCGGTTTCCATCTGCGCGTTTAGGTAACCGAAAAACCGCACGCGTTCCGAAGGTTGACCCGTTGCATCAAGACAGGATTGCAGTTTCACCAAACCTTCGGTCAGGGTACCCGTCTTGTCTGTGCAGAGGATCTCCATGCTGCCGAAGTTCTCGATGGCAGCCAGCCGTTTGATGATCACCTTTTTTCTGGCCATGGCCTGAGCACCCTTGGCCAGGTTCACGGTGATGATTGCGGGTAGCAATTGGGGGACTAAACCGACAGCCAAGGCTAGGGAAAACAGCAGGGAATCCAGCACCGGACGATGAAAAACCACATTGAAAACGAAGATCAAGAAAACCAACGACAGCGTTACTTCCAGCAGGAAATAGCCGAAGCGAGAAATGCCGCGCTCGAATTCAGTCTGTGGTGGTCGCAAGCGCAAGTGCTCGGCAATCTGGCCAAACTGGGTGCTGCGGCCGGTACGCACGGCCACCGCCTTCGCGGAACCGGTTCGGACATGAGTGCCCATGAAAAGGATGTTGCTCATTTGCCCAATGCTGGGGTTGTCCGAGGGAACCGGCGCGATGTTTTTATCCACCGGCAGTGTCTCCCCGGTCAGCATCGCCTCCTCCATGTGCAAATGATTCGCCTCCAACAGCCGGCAATCCGCCGGAATCATGGCCCCCGCTGAAAAAAGCAGCACATCGCCCGGCACGATCTCCTCGTTGGCGATTTGGGTCTGTTGACCATCCCGTAGGACGGTGCTGGAGATTTTGACCACTTTTAGTAGATTGACCAAAGCATTGGAGGCGGAGTACTCCTGGAAGAAACCCAGGAGGCCGGACAGAAAAACGATGCCGAGGATGATCCCGGCCGTTAAATAGTCCGCAAAGTAAAGGGAGACCAGGGAAGCGCCGATCAGGATCAGAATGATGGGACTTTTGAATTGAGCAAGCAACATCAGCGGGATGGAGAAGCGCTTGCTGGTCTGCAAGCGGTTGGAGCTAATATGGGTCAGTCGTTTTGTCGCTTCTTGTTGGCGTAGTCCGCCAGCCGAGGTGCCCAACGCCGCCAGAAGATCATCAGCAGAACCTTGCCAATAGCGGTCCGGTCCGGTCGGGTTATTTGTATAGCCTGTCACTGGCAAGTTACGATGTTCCTGCATGCCAATATAAATATATCACAGGCCGGTTCCGACTCAGGCAGGGATTGCGTTACCAATGAGTCAAGCAGGGTAAATCCGTAACTACTTTGGCGCGACAAGCTCTAGTTCGCGGGGAAAAATCATGGAGAAAGGATCCTAGCGCTAAAGCTTTGGCTGACTCCGATCTTGCGTGCTGCTACTGCACGTTCAGAAGATTGTCTGTTCGAGCAGTTAGCGCCATAGCCAAGGCCACGACTGCCTTGCAGACCTTGGCTAAGAAATCGAAATCCAGCTTGTCGATCGTATCGGCGGGTGTGTGGTAATAGGGATAGCGAAAATCGGCTGTATCGGTTAGCAGCAAGCCTGGAAACCCGGCCCGCCAAAAGGGCGCGTGGTCCGAGCGGAGCAGGTCCGGCATGCCCATCGCGAATTGCTCAAACATCAGCGGAAGCTGCAAGCTAATATGGGGGAGATCGACGGATGGCTGGGCACTCTGCTGACAGAAAGCCTCGCTTAGAAAACCGGATTGCCCGTCGCCGATTGCAACCAGGAAATTGCCACGAGTGAAATCCGAGATTCCGTGATGCGGAAATACCGATGGGTCAAAACCCGGAGGGTGGTGCTGGGAATTCGCCTGCTGGGAGCAATAGCCGACGGTATCCAAACAGATCACTCCCTGGATCAATGCATTGCGTTTTATGGCTTGTTCCACCCAGCGAGCGCTGCCGATCGTGGCGAGAATGCCTGGCCAGGATTTGTAGCTAATCCCACGGTAGAGCACGGCGACTTCCTGAGCCAACAGGTTTTCCTTCTCGTCCATCTCCGACTCCAACTGTTTATGGGCTAAGGTGATCGCTTCTGCGAAGTCGATTGCATGCAAACGCATTCCCTTGGCCAGGGAAGAAAGCTGTTTCATCAGCTTTTGCGTGTGCCAGCGCAGGTAACGATGCTGTGAATCCATCAGGCCTAGAGAATGCGCCAGGTGATGGATCTTGCCTTCAAAGAACGGATCGCTTTCTTCCAGGGTGAACCCGATGAACCGAAGATTGGAAGATCCGACCTTCTTTAGAACCCGAGCCGCTTCCAGCATGACCGCTACCGCCGAAGCGTTATCGTTGGCCCCAGGGCTGTCAGGTACGGTGTCGTAATGAGCCACCACCAGCAGTTCCGGTCCAGAGCCGGGGATCGCGCCCTCAACGTTTTGGTAGGTGCTTGAGCCACTCTCCAGGCTGAACTCCTGGATACCAGTGGTTAGGCCAACTTGCTGGAAAGAAGAAAGGATATAGTTGCCGGCTGCTTGCAGTTTTTGATAATGACCGGACGGATCCCGTGGACCCTCCAAGGCCCGAACATGCTGAAACAAGCGTTCGCTGTCCACTTCCTTCGCTGCCGTAGAGAACTCCGCGCCTGATCTTGGATCTATAGTGCCCAATTGGCAGAACCTAGTTTTTGACCTAATTTGTAGGCCTTTTCCAGCAGTGCCGGCTGCTGTTGGATTGCACCGGCATCTCCCGCTGAACCGTAGACGATTCCGGCTACATGCGCTCGCAGATAGCGACAGATGTCCTGAAAGGTGTGGATCGCATTGACGCCCCCGGAAGAGTAGGGGTCGGTATCTCCGTAGGTCAGGACCAGGGCGAATTGCTTGCCGGAGAGAGCGTTTCCCTGGGGAGTCTCAAACGCATACCATCGGTCGATGCAGGCCTTGATTTGTGCGCTGAAAGTAAACCAGTACACCGGGCTGGCGATTACAATGCCATCGGCACTGCGAAGTTTGGGAAACAAGATGGCCATGTCGTCCCGGGTCGTGCATTCGCCATCTTTCGATCTATGGCAAGCATCGCACCCTTTGCAAGGATGAATATTCATTTTCTGCAGGGTGAAGCTCTCGACATCGGCCCCAGCCTGCTTTGCACCGGCAGCTACCTGGTCAGCCAGAATGCTGCTGTTCCCCTTTTTCCGGGGGCTACCTTTCAGTATTAGAATGTGTTTTTCGTTCATGAGAGGTTCTCCTTCGGTGACATCCTGTTGACCGACAGAATACCGTACCCATGACCCTGCTGTCTGCACCGGGCTGAAAAAGGGGGCTGCAGCCAGGAAATTACCCCGAGTGAAATCCGAGAACCCGTGATACGGAAATAAAGACGGCTCCTGGACTCCAACTGTTTATGGGCTAGGGTGATCGCTTGCGCGAAGTCGTCACCATGCAAACGCATTCCCTTGACAAGGGGAGAAAGCTGTTTCATCAGCTTTTGCGCGTGTCATTGCAGCTGCTCTTCATAGAACACGTAGGGAATAATTTCTCCTGCGCTGTCATATGCAGTCAGTAATCTGAATTTGCCATCATAGATAATCTTGTCAAGCTTTGGGAAATTCAGCTTTGCTCCGAGGTCAAGGCCTTGAGCCTGTTCTGGAGTAATTTTGTTGTGCACAAGAACAATCCGTAAATAGTCATTCACCACAGGAAGAGGCGCATATCCAAGGACTTCAGTGACATATTGCTCTACTTCATTCCAGATGGTATCGCCGTAAAAGCTAAGCGATTTCTCCAAATTAACAACTGTTGGCTTCTGCGGTGTTGGTGTGGGTGTAGGAGTTTGCGTAGGCGTTGGCGTAGGCGTTGGCGTGGGTTTAGGCGTAGGCGTTGGCTTCGGAGTGGGCAATACCGTTGGCGTTGACGTTGGCTTGGTGCCATCTGCCGGAGTGCACCCTCTGAGAACGCCATACGAAGCGCCCGCAATGACTCCCAAAACAACAATTCCCAATGAGGCTTTCTGCCACAAAGGCATACGTCTCTTTTCGAGAATTTCTTTCTTATTGCCATAGACTTTTTCTTCAATCTCTTCGTATAATTGCCCGCCTTCCCTCAGCTTCATATAGAGCGGGAATTTCTCAACCAACCGGTCAAGATTACGCTCACTGTCTCCAAAATAGGACAGAATCTCTGCATCCTTGCGAGGATCTTGCCTGTGAACCTGGAGGGCAATTGCATTCGTATCTGCCGCAATCAGTGCATACCCTTTTTTAAACATTTCCTTTGCCTTCATACTATTGCCCTCATGCAAATACCAGTTGAACAGGGTAAAATATTGTTGCGCCGCTTTATTCTTGTCCGGCATTTCTGTTTCCGCTTTACCCAATAAATAGGAGATCACTTCTTGCTCATCTCGGTATTCAGAAGGCATGTTTTGGATGATGCTGGTTTTATCAGCAATAATAACTGAAAGCATATTCTTCATGAATTCACAATCAGTTCCGCAGATCTGCTCGAGCTTGGATTGCATCCGCTTAGGAACACTCTCTAAATTACTTTTTCTTTTGGCCTGCTCTGTCAAATCATCCCTGTCGTGCTGTTTTTGCTCAACGCTTTTGAACGTCTGGGTAAATGCCTGGTTCTGCTTTTGCCATTCGATCCTGATGACTTCAATTTCTTTTTTCTTTGTTTCCTGCACAAGTTGGTACAAGTCATGGAGCCGCTTCTGTTCAGCAATAAAATTGCATGATTTTATCACCGCATCTGCGGTGCCGCCCTGCTTTGCGCATTCTCCAAAGTACTCCGCAGCGAGGCTAATTGCCTTCTCGGGGTCGCGATTGTCCACATTATAGAGCGCAAGCGCAGCAGCAAGCTGGATTTCCCGTTCAGGGGAGAAGATGCGTCGACCGCCTTTGCCCGTCTCCTGTTTTGCCCGGGCATACACCGTCTCTGGAGTTTCTGCAGAACGCAAGCTGCCAATAATCAGGCTATTGTAGGTGTCAATAAGGTCCTGTTTTTTGGTTTCGCTATAGTCCGGGAATATTTTGTTGACTGTTTCAGAAAGCGTGTCTTTCTGTGCAACTGTTTCTTCGGTTTTTTTCATAACAAATCCCCCCAAGAGAGCTAATTTCCACCCTGCTTGTCTTTGACGATAACCTATTCCTTGATCTTGACGAAAAACAGGGTGGACCCGTTGATCTCCTGGGTGCGCATCTGGAAATACTCTTTGTAACTGGCCATCAGGCGGGAAAGCTGCCGGTGGCCGTAGGTGCGCGGATCAAAGCCGGGGTCAAGTTGGTAGAGTGCGTTACCCATGATATCCAGCCGGGTCCAACCGTCTTCCTGCACGGCCATTTCGAAGGCCCGACGAAGGAGCGGCATCGACTCCGGCTCCGGCTCCGGCTCTGGTTCATCTTTCTTTTTGGTGTCCTTGCGATGTGCGCGGGCCTTGGTGGCCTTTTTCTCGGCTTCCAGGTTTTCTGTATAGACGAATACGTCGCAGGCATTGATGAACGGCTTGGGGGTTTTTTTTGCCCCAATGCCCATCACAAACACACCACCCTCCCGAATGCGTGTGGCCAGTCGGGTGTAATCGCTGTCGGAGGAAACCAAGCAAAAGCCCTCCACCACACCGGAATGGAGTAAGTCCATGGCATCGATGATCATAGCGCTATCGGTAGAATTCTTACCGACTGTATAACGGAATTGCTGAACGGGTTGGACGGCATGAAAGTTCAGCACATCTTTCCAGGAATTCATGTTGGAGGTGGTCCAGTCGCCGTAGATCCTGCGGACGGTAACCAACCCGTATTTCCCTGCTTCCGCCAGGATTTGCGGCAACAGGCTGGCTTGTGCATTATCACCGTCCATCAGGATGGCGATTTTGTGTCGTACAAGTGAGGAGAGTGAGGAGATTTGTTCTTCTGACATGGTTTCAGTATACCCCTTCCCTGGTGTCTATTCTCAAGCACAGTATATCAACGACGGTGTGGAAGCTCTAGGTAAATCTGCCAAATGGTGACCAGGATTGATAGGCTGGCCAGGAAAAAGAGCACTGTGAGCCAAAAGGGGTCTAGGGGGAGCGATATAAACCGAGCCAGATTTAAAAGACATACACAGTGAGGGTCAGTACAATCCCCCAGCCGTAAGCCTTACCTTTGCCGAGAGCAATGCCTGCGCCGAGCAGGATCGCAATTCCTTCCAAACCAATGGAAATCCATTGTATGCGCTCATGTCCGGAAAAGAATAGTTGGGCTCTTTTATTCACGTGGGTTGGCGCTTGTCCTATATTGCAAGGCGAAACCACAAATGACCTACTAATTATAGAGGTGCCGACAGGAAAGCATTGATCCAACATCAGCAACCCTCTTGCAGGAGGGGAAGAGGTTTCCATTGACTGGCAGGTTGAAAGAGAAGCTGAAACGAGAGGGCCTAGCGGATTGCGAATGCCTCTTCCTGAAGGCAGTGCAACTGAACCCGTGTAAAGGCAGGAAAGCGGTAGACCGTTCTCTGTTGTTGCTTGGGCTGTCGCTGCTCCACCAGGAGCGAGAACTTGCCTTCCGCCGATGAACTCATTTCTATCACCACACAGATCTGGTATGAAATCTGGATGCTGCATGAGAGTCACCATCTACTAGTGAAACGCCACATTGAGTCCAATAAAATCATGCGCAGCATACTGCGAGAAAGCTTCCTGGTTCATGCCCACAATTTGATTGAGTTTTTCTATCCCCAAGGGAAGCAACCGGGTGGATTCTGCGCGGAACAGTTTTTCGACGACCCTGCGACTTGGAGCAAAGGACCTAGGTCGACAATCCTGAAGCGTGATCTAGATTTAATCAAACAAGTATTGGAGCCAATAGCGGAAAAGCGATGGCAAATAGAAAGCGCAACCATAGAGTGGGTATCGTATTTGATGGATGAACTGACCCAGGTGATCCTTTCCTTCTTCAACCTGAGGCCGAAGTATTTCATCCCAGAAACGGATGGGACTGGAGAATCTCAGGAGATTGATGATGAGGGGATGCAGTAACAAACGGAAAAGCGGCTAGACCCTCTCTCAGCCAATTAATTACCGATGGATTTGGTTGCTGTCGCAGAAGAGTTCATTCTTGGATTTCCCGCACCGACAGAGCGTTACTCGGTTTCGAACCTGATAGAGATGGCCGTCGGCGAATTCCACTGGGATTCCACCACGTACCCAAATCGGGCCGACGATCCCATGGCCGGACAACACAACCAGCGCTATGGAGGGATCCAAGTCTGGTTCGATGGAGTGACCGTCCTTGTCTCACTCAATCAGACGACCGGATGGGCAGTTTGCGGCCTCTTCGATGGCGATCTGGCGCAGAACCCCATCCTACAACGTTTCCATTCTCTTGCCGATAGGCAGCTTCAATGTCAGAGTAGAGGAGATGGATCGCTATTTGCGCGAACACGAAGCCTACATCCGCCGATGCCTGGAGGAAGACAATCCCGGCACGGACTGGGCTTCGCTGCTGGCGTTTCACCGCACAAGTTGGCTTTCCTGCAGCATGAGCGGCTGATTCATCTCTTGATCACCTTGTTCTTGTCACTGTTCGCGCTGATGGCGATTGCTCTGTTGATCTTCCTTCCAAGCCTGACTACCGCCTTGCTGGCCGGGTTGCTGTTGGTTTTGGTGGGCGGGTATCTGGTGCACTACTACAAACTGGAGAACGGTGTGCAGCGATTGTACCGCCTGGATCGGAAGCTGGAAGAGAAGCGCGGAGCGATCCCGCGGGCTCTTTAGAAGAAAAAAAAGAAAGCCACTGTCGGCAGAAACAGTGGCTTTTCGTACAAAAAGAAGATGACTACATTACTTACCCGACTTGAAAAAGCTCAGGATAAGGGCGATCGCTGCGGCGATTCCAAGAACCCACTGCATCCAAGCTCCTGCAGCTAAGCCAAATGCGGGAAGGAGAAATGCTACAACAAGAATGGCGGAAAGGAGCACGTTGATGATCATCTGCATCACAATTACCACCTCCTTTCTTTTTTTTCTTTGGAAGCATCTGCCATGCGTTCCTTTTCCTAATTAGACCACATATGGGAAGGAAAATGCACGCTATAGGTTTGCAAGGCGTACCTTGAACCCCATCCGGATCAGAAACAACGCTGTCTGAGCCCGGGTGGCCGGTGAATGTCCTGCGATCACAACGCCACCTTATCAGTTTGTGAACAGGATGTGTGGATCCCAGGGGGCAACAACCCATTTTTGGACGCGGTCCCAGTGTACTGGGAGAATCAATCGGTCAATGCCAGCAGGCAGATAGAGCGACGAGCCGAAGCCCATGATTCCTTGCTCAAGCCTAGGAAAGTTGGTCCGCTCTACATTTCATAAAAATATGTTATTCTATTTGCTCCAGAAGCGAGCCGACGTAGCTCAGCGGTAGAGCGGCTGATTTGTAATCAGCTGGTCGAGAGTTCGAATCTCCCCGTCGGCTCCAACATCTTTTCAACAGTCGCCGCTTTTGCTGTTCCAACAGTCGGATCCAACCAAGAATGTTGTTTTCATCCGCTTGGAAGAGAACGAGATGCCAGATCAATTTTGCAGCAAGCTGTTGGTTACCAGAAGAATGCAAGGTTTCTCCAATGTTGCAGAGATAGGAGATCCGAAACCAATCCCTCCCACTATAGATATGCAGCGGTGAAAAACTTGAGAATGGTATGCGCATGAGCCTTTTTCGCGGTACAATACCTCATTACCTGGTGACAGAAGTGGTAAAAACACGTGTTTTAGTTGTGTTATGCGCTAGATGCTAGAAACTTAAGGGAATTTGGGAATCACTAATAGGAGGGTAGCCATGGAGGAAAAGCGTAGTGAAAAAATTCTTATCGTGGACGATGAACCGGATATCGTCAAATTGCTAAGCGATTTTTTGGTCGGTCTAGGCTACACCATGGTACCTGCTTATGACGGTCGGGAAGGCTTGGAAGTGGCTCGCAAAGAAAACCCCGATCTGATCTTGTTGGACTATGTGATGCCGGAAATGGATGGCTATGCCTTTCTCGATGAGATGAGGCGAGACCCACTGCTGATGGCCACACCGGTAATTATGATCACCGTAAAAGATTCCTACGCCGATCAGATTTATGCGGCCGTGCACGCTACACCGGACTATTTGGCTAAGCCCTTCACCTTGAAGCAACTGCAGGAAATGGTGAATAAAGTCCTGACCCGGCGCCGCACGCAAGAGAACAAACCGTCCTAGAGCCACAACACCACCATCTCGCCCAGAACCTGATTCAAGCCGCGCCAGCCAGAAAGCCGGTGGTTGTGGCATTCAGCGGCGGCCTGGATAGTTCGATAGTTCTTTGGCTGGCCCGTCAGGTGATTGATCCACCCCGTTTGCGGGCTGCACACATTTGCTGGGGTCCCTACACCTATCCAGGCCAAAAAGAAAAAGCATTCGCGTTTGCCCAATCCCTTGGTGTAGAGCTGGAAATCTTGGCCGGGCAGGACCGCCTGGAAAAGATATTGCGTCACGGTCCGGCCTGTAATCGCTGTACGCGACAGGCGAAGCTGGGTCTGCTGCGATCGCAGAACCCGGATGCCCTGATCCTGACCGGCGCCAACCAAACAGACAGCTGGGGCCAACGGGGACAGCCATTGGTGGCCGGAGTATTCGCACCCCTCTTCCATCTGGAAAAGAAGGAAATCCGAGCGCTGGCGAATGCCGCTGGAATTTACGTTCAACCGATTGGAGAGAGCAACCGGCGGGAAGGCTGCCAGGCCAAGCACCTATTGAAGCCCTTGGCAGTACCATTCTTTCACGGGCGAGCGGTTTGTTTCGCCAACGAAACCCTGCTGGCCTTTCTCCGAGAGAAAGAAAAAAACACAGAACTGGCCAATGTCAAGATAGTGGGACCGCTGCGGGAAAACATCGCTGTAGTTAACGTTCGCCCCTGCCTCTCCCAGGAAGAAAAAAACGAACTGGCATTACGCCTGCAGGATTTCAAACTGGCTATCAAACGGTTGATCTTCGCCGCCCGTCCGCTGAGCTTGACTGTGTTGGCGAACCCATCTTTGATGGGGGACGCTCATGCCCGCCTGGCGGTGGAAGAAGGGATCCTGCAACCTTCATTCGCCGCACCCCTTTCGATCCAGTGGAAAACCAGTGCCAACGACCGTCTATTTACATTTCATGTGGTGGCAGTGGAAGAACTGTAACAAAGGGTCAAGACAGAACCTTCATAGGCAACCGAACGGCGATAACCATACTGGTACCCTTTCAAAGTGACAGCGTCCTGTTGGCGACAAAACGGCTGAAACAGAAATTATGAGAGCATAATCCCTACTGTCCCTTTGTTGCAGCTGGATTTTCATTGGACCGGAAATTCGGGTAAACGTGATGGCAGGAAGATGGGTAGAATTTGACGAAGTGTGAAACGCCACCATACGCTAGAACAAACTAGGAAAGGAGTACTGGATCATGCCTTGTGGAGCCAAGAAGGCACCCGCAAAAGCGCCGGTGAAGAAAACACCGACCAAGAAGAAATAGGTCATCTGGACCTCTGTTCCATGAAGAAGAGGTGAACTTTACACCTCTTCTTCATGGTTTCTTATCCTCTTCTTCGTTTTTCACGGTTATAATGACCTTATGGAAAAACTGAAGATCCTGCTAGTAGAAGATGAGCGAAAGATCGTAGACCTCTTGCGGTTGTATTTGGAGAGAGAAGGGTACGTCGTGGCCAGTGCTGCAGATGGGGAAGAAGCGCTAAAAGCTTTCACGCGCTTGCGGCCGTCTTTAGTAATACTGGACCTGATGCTGCCGCGGTTGGATGGGCTGGAGGTATGTCGCCGCATCCGGCAGGACTCGCAAGTTCCAATCCTGATGTTGACTGCCAAGGACGAAGAGACGGACAAGGTGATCGGACTTTCGATTGGCGCAGACGATTATGTGACTAAACCATTTTCTCCGCGCGAATTAGTGGCCAGGGTAAAGGCATTGTTGCGGCGCTCGCGCTTGTCGACGGGGAACGGAGATCCGGAGCTGAGTGATGCTGGTTTGAAACTCATTCCAGATAAGCGCCAGGCATTCAAAGGAGAGGACGAAATCACATTGACCGCCTTGGAGTTCGACTTGCTGGCCTGCCTGATGAAGAGTCCGGGGCGTGTGTATACGCGGGATCAATTACTGGCCAATGTTTGGGGAGCGGATTATGTCGGCGACCCCCGTGTTGTGGATGTTCATGTAGGCAATCTTCGCCGAAAAATCGAGGATGACTCCTCCATTCCGCGTAGGATAAAAACAGTTCGGGATGTAGGGTACAAGTTTGATCCGCAGGGGTAGCACCTGCCTGGAATGAATCGAGACTGAGCCCATGGCCCGTTGGTTCAATAGCATCAGTATCCGCTGGAAATTGGCCTTCAGCTTTCTTCTCGTGATTTTCATTACCTTATTGGTGACTCTGCTGGTGCAACGGGCGATCATCCAACCTCGGATGGACGACTTCTTGAGGAATTATTCCATTCTGAGGCGGGGGCCGGAGATTGCCAGCGTCGTGGCAGATAGTATCCCCAATGCCCAAAACTGGACGGAATTGCGCGGTCTGCTAGAACAGATCGCGCGCCTGTTCAAGGTGAAAGTGTTTCTTGCCGATGCCAACGGTGACTTACGCGTCCAATCCCTCCTTCCGGAAAACATCCCCATCAACGAAAGCCAGATCGACGAAGCCCTCATCGGGGGAACGGCGATCGGAACCATCGTTTTGGATCAGGGGCAACACATCGAGGTAGTGACTTCACCGGTCTATGTAGCCGGAAAACTGGTAGGAGCCGTGCAGATTGCACAAGAAGCACTGCCTGGCGGACTATTGGTGGGGTTCTCTCTCACCAGTTCCTTGCTGTTAGGCGGACTGGCTGCCGCTGTTGTGGCCCTCATCCTTGTTGTTTTTCTTTCCCGCGGAATCTCGGCACCATTGCTGAAGATGAAGCAAATTGCTCTCAAGCTATCCCGTGGCGATTTTACAGCCCGCCTTCCGGAGGTCAGCCACGATGAAATCGGCAAACTGGCCAGCACGCTAAACTACATGGCTACCAACCTGGAGCAGATGGAAATCATGCGAAGAGACCTGATTGCGAATGTCTCTCATGAATTACGAACCCCGTTGGCATCCATTGACGGTTACACGGAAGCGATTTTAGATGGAGTAATCCCAACGGACCAAATGGAGGAAACCCTGCAGTTAATCCTGGCAGAAGCACGGCGGCTAGCTAAAACGGTCAGCCACGTTTTGCAGCTTTCCCACCTGGAATCCGGCCAGATTCGAATGGAACCAAGGCCCTTTTCGCTGCAAGAAGAATTCGTTAGCTTAATCCGGCAATTCCAACTGGGTTTTGAGCAAAAAAGCTTGGCTTTGGCAAGCGAGGTTCCACCCGAACCAATTTCCCTCCTTGGCGATCCGGATCGAATCCATGAGGTGCTGGCGAACCTGGTTGCCAATGCCTTGGCTTACAGTCCGAGTAGCACTACGGTCACTCTGTTTGCCCGGCGGGAAAGCAAAGGCCAGATTCGCTTGGGAGTTCAGGATCAAGGACCGGGCATTCCGACAGAATCGCTGCATCGAGTCTTCGAGCGTTTCTACCAGGTCGATGTATCGCATTCCCGCCAGACCGAAGGTGTCGGGCTGGGGCTAGCCATTGCCCGCCAGATCGTGGAAGGGCACGGTAGCAAACTGGAGGTGGCAAGCGAAGTAGGTAAGGGGAGCTGTTTCAGTTTCCTATTGCCCGAGGAAAGGGGCACCGAGCTTGGATATCCAAACTGAGGAGCAGGCCCAGAATCTGATTACCCTGTTGCGGCAAGTTCTCGATGAAATCCCGACCCGCGATCCCTGGATGGTTTTCCGCGGTCGTGGCCGTCCGCCGTTATCACCCAAGTTCAATGTATTGATCTATCGCAACAATACAGGGCGCTTCAAGTTGGTGACGACGGATGAACTTACCCTGAAACGAATCGCTGAAGGTTGCGAGCTGGTGCAAACGCGCAACTGCCGGGTGGATATCGACGATGCCGGCATCGGCTGTCCTGTAGGCGGGGTGTTGATTGGCGCCTACAAGCATGGCGATGGATTTCTATGGCGGGAAATCGAACCGAAATGGTTTCAGTTACCGTTATTTGTGGAAAAGATGTACATCCAGCGTTCAGCGGAATTGGCTATGGAACTACTGGAAGCATTCCATTGCCCGCCGGAGGACACAGTAGTTTATCTCTGCACTGGTTACATCCATCACCAAACGAAAGAGCAGTTACGCGAATTAGGATATGAAGTACAAGTCACGGAGATCCAGGCACCGCTGCAAGAGCTGTTAGAGGAATCGTTGAAGGGTTACTTGTTGGAGCGTTTTGGTTTCGATGGCTTCTATGATCCTAAGGTGGATAATCCCCGCGTTGGTTTTCACCGAGCGATGGAATGGATCCGAGCCGATCCGCAACGGTTGGTGGGGGCAAAAACCGGATGGCGCTTATTCGAACCAGAATTACTGGCCAAAGAAGGGTAGTAGCTTATCAAAGGTGGTCAATAAGTGCTCGGAAATCACCTTTGTCTCGCCTAGTACTGGTAGGAAATTGGTATCACCATTCCAGCGAGGGATAATATGCAGATGCAAATGAGATTCCAATCCAGCACCTGCTGCCTGACCGAGATTGATTCCCAAGTTGAACCCTTGCGCTCGTATGCTGACCTCTAGACCCTCCAGGCACCGCGCAGTGACCCGCCACAAATCCGCCTGCTCCTCTTCCGACAGCGCGCGCGGATCCCGGAGATGACGGTAGGGGGCCACCAATAGATGGCCGCTATTGTAGGGAAATGCATTCAGGATCACGAAGGCGAACGAACCGCGGAACAGGATTCCGTTTTCCCGGTCGCGTTGTTCCGCTGCTTTTTGACAGAGAAAACACTCTCCGCCCCTTTCTTGCATGAGATATTCCATCCGCCAGGGAGCCCACATTCTTTCCATGACGCTCATTATACCGGGTTCCTCCGATGAGCGGAGCCGCATTTTTCTTCCTTTCCGCAGGACTGGCGGTCGGCGTCTGGTTGCTAAGCCTAGTTGGCCGACATTGGCTCCATTTGTCTCCCCTGGTGACACGCAATGGCCTGCATGTCGCTGCCGGACTATGGGGCTGGCTGTGGTTGCAGGCGCCCAGCTATGGCTGGGCAGTGGCTTTACCGATCACCGCCACGGCAGGGTTGTTCATTGCCGACTGGGCTCAACAACGGTGGGTTTTGATGCGCTGGCTGGCCGCTGCATTCGCTTGGGAGGAGGGCGGCAGCCACGGCACCGTGCTGTTTCCCGCCAGCCTCACCCTCATGTCCGCGCTGTTCTGGCAGGATAAAGCCATCGGTACAGCAGCAATATTCGCCTTGGCCTTGGGAGACGGAATGGCTGACGCCGTGGGACGCTACTGGGGTCGAATCCGATTCCAATTTCCATGGACAGGGATTCGCACTTTGACAGGAAGCCTAGCCTGTTGGTTTTTTTGTGCCCTGGGGGTATTCCTGGGCTATCTTGCGACAAACACTCCACTATCAATATGGGTAGCATTTGCCGCAGGTGCACTGGGAGCCTTGGTAGAGGCAGTCAGTCCCCGCATGCTGGACAACTTACTAGTTCCAGGGGTGGTCGCGCTGTTTCTTTGGGTTATCCGTTAACCCGTCAGCTGCCTAAGGCGAAGCAAGTCATGGTGTCCTTCACCTTGCCGAGCTTCTGCAGACGAGACATCACCAGCGTGGCGATTTCTCCCGGATTGGGTGCTTCGATCACAGCAATGACATCGTAGGGACCGGTGATGCTGTGTGCTTCTTTGACCCCACCGATATCGCCCAGCTCTTTTACAACCTCTGCGGCTCCGCCCAATTCCGTTTTGATCAGCACGTACGCTTTCATTGCGACCTCCTCTATTCGACTGTGACCGACTTGGCCAAATTGCGTGGCTGATCGATATCACAGCCTTTTTCCTTAGCCATATAATACGCGAAAAGTTGCAAGGGGATGATAGCCAACAAAGGGCTAAATAGATCGAACGTCGCGGGTAAATGCCAGATTTCATCACCCTCTAAGCCGACGGAACCATTCGTTCCAGCCAGGACAAGCACCTCCGCTCCGCGAGCTTTAACTTCTTTCAAATTGGAAGCTACCTTAGCCAGCAACTCGTTCTGGGTGGCCAGCAGGCAAACCTGCTTGCCAGCCGTGATTAAAGCCAAGGGTCCATGTTTCAGCTCACCAGCGGCGTAGGCTTCGCAGTGCACATAGGAGATTTCCTTGAGTTTGAGAGCTCCTTCCAGGGAGGTAGCATAGTCCAAGCCTCGACCAAGGATAAAATAATCGTCCAGGGCCCGCAGACGATACGCATATTCCTGCACGCGACTTTCCAGTTCCAGGACCTGGTCACCTAACAGTGGGAGACGCTGCAGCTCGCGGGTGATCTGCTGCAAGCGTTCCGGTGGTTGGCTTCCCTTGATTTGGGCCAAGCGCAAGGCCAGCAGTAACAGTGAAAGAATCTGGGTGGAGTAAGCCTTAGTGGAAGCGACGGCGATTTCAGGACCGGCCTTGGTGGTGAGCACCCAGTCCGACTCCCGCGTTACCGAGGAACCGAAAGTGTTGGTGATGGCGAACACCGGTATGCCCACTTCCTTGAAACGTCGCAGAGCGGCCAACGTGTCGGCCGTCTCGCCAGACTGACTGATCACCACGGCCAGGGAATCCGGCAGGAACGGGCGCTGGCGATAACGGAATTCGGAGGCAATCTCCACCTCCACCGGCACTCCAGCCCATTCCTCGATCCAGGTTTTTCCGCAGATCCCGGCATGAAATGCGGTACCGCAGGCGGTGATGCTAATCTGACGGATCTTGGACAGGATTTCGTCCGGCAATTCTGGTAGCAGGACCTGCTGGTTGACCAGGTCGATGTGTCCGGCCAGCGTGTCCTTAATCACCTGCGGCTGCTCGTGGATTTCCTTTAGCATGAAATGCTCGAAACCACCCTTTTCCGCCAAGCGGGCATCCCAGTCGATCCGCACGGGTTTCGGCTGCAATTCCTGGCCATCCATGGAAAAGACGCGCACTGTCTCCCGCGTCAACTCCGCGACTTGGTTGTTGGAAAGGATGACGATATCCTTGGTATAGGGAAGTAGCGCCGGGATGTCGGATGCAAGGAAATTTTCACCCTGCCCCAAACCAAGCACTAACGGACTTTCCCGCCGGACGGCCACGATCCTTCCGGGGTATTGTTGGCTGGCGATGGCTAGTGCAAATGAGCCGTGCAAATCGGCTGCGGCGACCAGCACCGCTTCCAGCAAAGAGAGACGAGTTTTTAACTTCTCCTCCACCAAGTGTGCAATTACTTCAGTATCCGTTTCGGAGCGGAAATGGTGACCACTTTCCAAAAGGTCCGTCTTCAATTCTAGGTAGTTCTCGATGATACCGTTATGCACCAGGGCCAACCGGCCGCTACAGTCCAAATGAGGGTGTGCGTTTTCATCGCTGGGGACGCCATGGGTGGCCCATCGGGTATGGCCGATACCCATTTGACCTTCCAGCTGCATACCAGCCAACTCCTGCTCCAAGCGGGCGATTTTGCCCTGTTTCTTGACAATGCTAAGATCTTGGCCGAACAGAACGATTCCGGCCGAGTCATAGCCGCGATACTCCAGTTTCTTGAGTCCGTCCAATATCACCGGCAGGACGGGGCGAAACCCAACATAACCTACAATGCCGCACACGATAGGATTCTCCTTGTTTTGGGTAGTTGTCTGCAATCTCCTGGACGGGGCTTTGTCCTTCCGATTGTTCGGATGTTTTGTCCCCTTTCCTTCAGGGATGGAGAGAGATCCCTAGAGGTGACCCGCCGAAACCATCGATACACCTCTTCCTCGTCCACTGGTTCTGCCAGCGCCGGCGCTAGGTTGAAATACTACCCCCTTTCCTGGGCAACTGCCTGGGATGCCTTTGCACCCGCTCCATTATGAGACGGGAACGGGCTGTTGTAAATTCACGGGCCTCTTCTATGATGGATGCAATGGATGAAACGCGGGCACGCTCATTGAATGAGGGAACGCCTCAATCGGGACCGGTGCTATATTGGATGAGCCGGGATCAACGCGCTGCAGACAATTGGGCGCTTCATTTTGCGCAGGAATATGCCCTGAGACAAAGGGTTCCCTTGGCGGTGGTATTCTGTCTGTTGCCTGTTTTTGGTGAGGCTACAATTCGGCAATACAGCTTTATGCTTCGCGGCTTGGCGCAGACAGCTACGCGCTTACTGGAAGTAGGAATCCCGTTCTTTTTGCTGGAAGGTTGCCCCACAAAGACGTTACCGGAGTTTATTGCGCAACAAGGGATTGGCATGTTGATCACGGATTTTAGCCCATTGCGGTTCAGGAAAGAATGGGTGGGCATTTTACGATCCCGGATCTCTCTGCCCTT
>Ga0315288_10002404_pt1 | contig 24262 bp, 18 predicted proteins | sample YL17G11_20_MG_FD_203454 | JGI IMG/M metagenome (GOLD analysis project Ga0315288, IMG submission 203454) | Sediment microbial communities from Yellowstone Lake, YNP, Wyoming, USA - YL17G11_20 | ecosystem: Environmental > Aquatic > Freshwater > Lake > Sediment | place: USA: Wyoming | collected... | reverse complement strand
GCCCGCAGACAGCATCTTGGCCGTGACGATGGACGTCCGGGGAATGGGCACGGTCAGGAGCGTCTCCAGGGTTTTATTCTGTTTCTCCATGGCAATAGCCGAGATGACCATCTGCGAGGCATAAATAATGATCATCATCAGGATAATCGGGACGAAAATCGACTGGGAATAAACAAGTCCCGAGATAGCTGAGGCCGACCCTTCGGCCATCCGGTTTTTAACGATGACAAAATCCTTGCTCTTGATGGGATTCTTGATGTTCTCGGGGTTGAGGTCCGGGATCTTCTTCTTGAGAAAATCGCTGGACAGGTAATTATTGATGGCCGAGATGACCGCCTGCAGGACGGAGGAACTCCTTGCACCGCCGAGGGAGAAGCTCCTGAGAAAGGAGTAGGTTTCGACCTCCTTTGTCTCGAACCGGGAGACGGCCTCCCCGAAACCCGCGGGGATCACCAGCAGGAAATTCGTGTCGCCGATCTTGGCCGCATTGACGGCGGAGTCCTTGTCCGCCTCCTTGACCTCGTTGATCTTGAAATTCATGACCTTCAGGTTGTTCAAGAGTCCGCCGGACAGCTCCGACCGGTCGAGGTCGAGCACGGAGATTTTCTGCATGGAGACGGCCCGTTTGACCTCCCTTTTCGCCAGGTCCCCCATAAAATAGAAGAGAAACATGGTTAATAATAGGGAGATGATCCACTGTTTCGTGACCAATTCCCGGATCTCTTTCATCAAAAGATTGTTGAATTTTTTCATCGGAGGGCGCTCCTGAAAACGACTTCGAGGTTTCCGGCCTGGTATTTTTCCTTCAGCGACTGCGGCGTTCCCGCGTCGAGGATCAAGCCCTTATCAATCAGGGCCACTCGATCCGAGAGGAACTCGATCTCCAGCATGTTATGGGAGGAGAGGAGCACCGAAATTCCCTCCCGAGCGTATTTCTTGATGATCTCCCGCACTTCCAGGGAGTTGATCACGTCCAGGCCTGAGGTGGGCTCGTCGAGGATGGCCAGAGCGGGTTTCGTCATCAGGGCCCGGGCCAGGAGGAGCTTCCGGACCATGCCCTTGCTGTATGTCCCCACCTTTTCCCCAAGGCGGCTCCCCAGGTCGGCTATCCCCTCGGCCCGCTTGGCAATCTCATCGGCCTGCTCATGCGTCTCAGCGTAAAATCTGGACATGAATTTGAGGTATTCCGTTCCTTTGAGATTCCTGTAAGCGCCGGCTTCCTCGGGGAGATAGCTGATATTCTCCCGGAACCTATCCGGGTGTTTCCTTAAGTCGTGGCCCAGCAGTGAGACGTCGCCGCCCGACGGAGACAGCAGCGTGGCCACAACCCGGAGCGTGGTAGTTTTCCCGGCTCCATTGGGGCCGATGAGGGCGAAGATCTCTCCCTCCTCGACTTGGAAGCTGACGCCCTTCACGGCCTCCAGGCTCCCGTAGGATTTCTTCAGGTTATCGACGCGAAGCACAGTACCCATGCAAACCTCCTCAAAAGTTCTCCTTCTTATATCATGTCTTTCGGCCTGAATTCAATCGTCCGTCTCAAGGAACGAATTCTTCGATGGCGAACCAGCTCCGGACAACTAACCTGCATTATTCATAAACCGGGTTCCATATGATATGGGGGGAAGGCCGGGATGGACTCGCTCCCGAAGTCCCACTATGGTCGCTTCGTCCATCCCGGCCTTCCCCCTTGGAGCATTCATTGATTCCGTCTCTCTGACCTAAGAATTATGAATAATGCAAGCTAAAAACATCCCGCCGATTTTATGTTTTTGGAATCATCCTCCATGATTGCTCCTCCAAAGAAAAATATCGCGCGGCCTTTTTCGTCCACTCTCTACATACGGGCAAAGATGGAAAGAGTTTTCCAGGGGCCTTCGGCAGCAAGCTTACGGCGGCAGCAAAATTGACAAGCTTTCTTTTCAGTGCTACCCTCGGCACGAAATGCCCTCGACCCGGTTTCAGAATGATCTCATTCCGCTTGAAAACAATCCGGAATCCGGCCCCCTCCTTCCCCAAAGAATTCTTTCCCGGAGATGAGCCATGAGAATTTCGAATTCCTTCTTCAGGACGGAAAAGAATACGCCGGGCGACGCCCTGGCCGAGAGCTACAGGCTGCTCCACCGCGGCGGATATATCCGCCAGTCCGCCCCCGGATTGTTCGCCTGGCTCCCCCTGGGGCAAAAGGGCTTGGACAGAATCGTCCGGCTGTTCGAGGAGGAACTCGGGCGAGCCGGCGCCGAGCGGGCCGATCTATCCCGGATGGGTGCGCCGGAATTCTTCGGCTCCCTTCGTCCGAGCTACAAAGACCTTCCCATCCGCGTTTTCCAATTCTGTCCCGGGGCCCGCGAAGAGGCCAATCCGCGCGAAGGGCTGATCGGCGCCCTCAAATTCTTGAAAACCGAGACCGTCCTCTTGGAGAAAGACGAGCCATCCCTGGAGAAGGCCTTTGGGGATTTCGGCAGGGTCTATGAACGGATCTTCAGGATGGCTGGAATGGAGCCGCTCATAATGCCGGAGACGAGCAATCCCCCGGGTCATGCCTCCGGCCTCCGCTTCATGCTTTTGACGCCGGAGACGGCAGAAAAGCCGGACATCTATTGGGATGAAAAAGAGACCGTGGAGCCCCTGGAAAAAATCGATGCCTCATTGGATTCCAGGATCTACAGGAAAATCCTGAAATTCTACGCCCAGCACCCGGAGAAGACGCTGAAGAACATGCTCTACCGCGCCGACGAGCGGGAAAATATCTGCGTCGTCATCCGGGGCGACCGCAAGATCGATATGAAGAAACTCAGAGCCCTCCTCGGCTGCAACCTGATCCGGCCGCTGACATCCGAGGAAATCGCAGCCCTCGGCTCATACCCCGGGTTCATTTCCGCGATCGGCCTCGGCGTAAGCGTCAGGGTTCTGGTCGACGGGACGGTCAAATACAACAAGAACTACTGGGACGGCGGGAATCAGGACATGGCCTTCCGGAAGAACGTCAATTTCGAGCGAGATTTCACCGCCCGCGAAAGCGTGGACGTAAGGGAGGAGAGGGTCTACGCCCCGGGCGGCGAGTCGATCATGATCTGCGATCATTGCCGCTACGCGGCCAGCCCGGTCGACGCCGAGTTTGTCCGTGAGCCTGTCGGTATGGAAGAGGAGATGAAATCCTTCATGATGATCGAGCAGCCCGAGTGGGTCTGCACCATGGACGACAACATTGTCCATTACCGTAAGCCGCTCCCCCACTTCCTTAAGAACGTGGTGTACCGCGACCCCGCCGGCCGGCTTATCATCGGAGTTCTCCGCGGCGACCTCGAGGCCAACCCGGCCAAGATCGCGAAAATCTTGGGATGCGGGGACCTGGAGATGGCCGACGGCCCGGATTTCGAGCGGCTGGCCACGCTCCCCGGCTGGGTCCATTCCTGGGGCCATGACCGGGGCCGCTCGGACATCGTCTTTATCGCCGACGAAGCGCTTAAGGTCTCGCGGAACCTGATCGGCGGCTGGAAGGAAAAGGACAGGGACGCCTTCAACGTCAACTACGGCCGCGAATTCACTCATGCGCACGAAGGGGACATCGCCATGGCGCCGGACGGGGCGAAATGCAAATGGTGTGCGGAAGGCCGGTTGAAGAAGCGGGGCGCCCTGGAACTCGGCCGCAGCTTGATGACAGGGCCGTCACCTCAGGGCTCAAACGGCGCGCTTTTCGTGGACCGGGACGGCAAAGACAAGCCGATGCTTGCCGCCGCTTTCGAGGCGGACCTCGGCCGTCTCATGGCCGGCGCGGCGGAAATCAACCGCGACGAAAAGGGCATCATCTGGCCGAAACGAATCGCTCCCTATTTCATCTCTCTAATCACTATCGGCCGGACCCCGGAGGTCATGGAGCAGTCCGAAAAAGTCTATGGCTGGATTCGCTCCGAGGGCTGGGATGTCCTTTGGGACGACCGTGAGGACGTGTCGCCGGGCGCCAAGCTCGTGGACGCCGACCTCATCGGCAGTCCCATCCGGATCGTGGTCAGCGACCGGGGCTTGAAGCAGAATACCGTGGAGATCAAACTCCGTTCTGAGGCGAAGGCTGAAAATATGATTCTCGAAGAAACAGCGCTCTTGAATGCCATAAAAAAGCTGGATGCAGCCATTGACCAGCGGGAATCAAGCCTGCGGGACAAAACCTCAAGCCGAGCGAGCTAGCCTGCATTTAGGAAAGGGCTGAAGACAGACAGAAAAAATCAGCCGCCGATTTTAGCCCGCAAACCGGATTCTTCAACGACGGCGCGCAGGCTTTCTATTTTCTCGGGGGCCGAGGTTTGGATTCCCGGGCAACCATAAACACGGCCCAGCTGCGCGTATTTGGGCTCGCCCATCCGGTGATAAGGCAGAATATCGAGCTCCTCGACTCCGGGAAGACCGCGGACGAAGGCAGCCGTTTTCCGGACATTGTCCTCATCGTCGTTGATTCCGGGGACCAGCGGGAACCGGATCACGAGCCTGCGGCCCGACTCGGCGATCCGACGGGCATTCCGGAGGATGAGCTCATTCTCCGCGCCCGTCAGCTCGAGGTGGCGTTTCGGATCCATGTGTTTGATATCGAAAAGCACGAGGTCGGCGTATTCCACCAGGCGGCTGAGCGCGGTCCAATCGGCAAAACCGCAGGTTTCGACGGCCGCATGCCTCCCCCGCTCCTCGGTTTTGTAGCGTCGGAGGAGCTCGGCCGCGAATTCGGGCTGGGCTGCCGGCTCCCCGCCCGTAAGCGTCAGTCCTCCGCCCGAGCGCTGGTAAAACGCCGAGTCGCGTGCGACCTCCCGAAGCACGTCCTCAACGCTGACCCGCCTTCCCATCAGCCGCAAGGCCCCGTTAGGACAAACCGTGACGCAGATTCCGCAGAGGTCGCACCGGCTCAGGTCGATGCGCTTCTTCCGGCCCGCGTCTTCGGCAATTGCCTGAAGCGGGCATGCATCCGAACAACGGCCGCATCGGGCGCAATTCTGGGGGATCACAATAATTTCCGTCCGAAATTCTTGTGATTCCGGGTTGCAGCACCAGATGCAGCGCAGGGGGCAGCCCTTCAGAAAGACGTTTGTACGGATGCCGGGGCCGTCGTGGATGGCATATTTCTTGATGTCCCAGATCCAGCCGGTCACAGTCCCGGTTTTCACAGCCCGTGCTCGGTCCGGGAGATGATCTCCTCCTGGATGTCCCGGCTCAACAAGACAAAATAGTCGGAGTAGCCGGCCACGCGGACGATCAGGTTCCGGAAATTCTCCGGATACTTTTGAGCTTCGCGCAGGGTCTCTTTGTCGATGATGTTGAGCTGAACGTGGAACCCGCCCAGGTCGAAATAGCCGCGGATGAGGTCCGCCAGCTTCTGGAGGTCCTCGTCCGTCCGGAGGCACTGGGGATTGAACTTCATGTTGAAGAGCGTCCCGTTGCAGCGGGCGTGGTCCAGCTTGGCCACGGACTTGGCCGCGGCGGTCGGGCCGTTCCGGTCGTGGCCCTGGACCGGCGAAACGCCCTCGGAGAGCCAGTGACCCGCGCGCCGGCCGTCGGGCGTAGCGCCGGTCAACCGTCCCAACGCGATATGGGCCGTCGTCGGCAGGAGGTCGACGAAGTAATGCGCGCCCTGGATGTCCCGATGTTTCTCCACCTCTCCGCAGAAAAGTCTTTGGCCGAGAAGGGCCAGAGAATCCGCCTCGTCGTTATCATTCCCATAATGGGGGGTGTGTTCCAGAAAGTCACGGAGCGCGGCCTCATGGTCATTGAAATCATCATCAAGGGCTTTGTTCAGATCGGCCGGCGAGTATTTCCTGTCCTCAAAGACATGTTTCTTGATGGCCGACAAGGAATCCGCTACCGTGCCCACGCCGACTCCGGATATGACCGCTTGGTTGTAGCGGGCTCCGCCCTGGTGCCAGTCCACGGCCTTGTCGATGCAGTCATCCATGAGTGCCGAGGTAAAAGGAACGGGGCAATAAGTCGCATAGATATCTCGGACGATATTGTCGTACTTGACCTTCAAGCCCACGAAATGGGTGATCTGCGCCTTGAAGGCGGCCATGAAATCTTCAAACGTTAAGAACGACCCGGCATCGCCCGTGGACGGCCCGATCTGCTCCCCCGTCAGCCGGTCTACGCCGTTGTTCAGGGCCAGCTCGAGGGTTTTAGTCAGGTTGAAATATCCGGTGGAGGCGGCGCGGTCGCGGCCGTCGCAGTAGGGCGAGACGCAGCCGTTGATGCTGCCGCGTCGGGCGTCCGCCAGAGACTTGCCGCGGTTCACCATGCCCAGCACGATGAGGTCGGAGTTGAACAGGGCTGGCATACCCATGCCGTAGCGGATGATTTCGCAACAGCGCCGCAGGAACTTGGGCGGCGTCTTGGTGCTGATCTGCGCCGAAAGCTGGGGCTGGGGAAGCTTGGTGTGTTCGAGCGCGTCCAGGCACATGAAAGAGAGCTCATTCGTCGCATCCAGGCCGTCTGAGTCAAACCCTCCGATATTGAGTTGCTGGAAGTCGGGATAGGAGCTCGAAGTGTCGGATTCGCCCGAATTCTTGGCCAGCGTGATCTCGTCGAGCTTGACCCAGAGGAGGTCCAGGAGTTCCTGGGCCTCGTCCCGGCCCAATTCGGCCGAATCGAGGCCCTTCCGCAGGAACGGATACATGTATTGGTCGAAGCGTCCGGGCGATATCGAATGGCCGCTCGTTTCCAGGTTGAGGATGAGGTGGGTGAACCAGAACGCCTGAAGGGCTTCATGGAAATTCCGGGCCGGCTCGGCCGGCACCCTGTCGCAGACGGCGGCGATTTTTTCGAGTTCCTCCCTTCGCCCGGGATCCTTTTCGAACGCTGCCAAGCGCCGCACTTCAGCCGCATGCCGGGAGGCGAAATCCATGGCGGATCGGCAGACGATGATCAGAGATTCCAGGAATTGTTTCTTATGGATATATCGCGGATCTTCGAAATGGAGCCTCCCCAGCGACCCCTCGATATCGGCGATCGTCCCGCTCATGCCCTTGCGGAGGACTTTATCATAGTCGGCGGCGAAATGACCGATGGTCCGGGAAGTGAAGTAGTTGTAAATGACCCCGCGCTCTTCGGCATGCCAGATTTCGGAAGGGACGGCTTCCATGATCCGGTCATTGATCTGCCGGCCGCGCCAGAACGGGAAGACCTCCTCCCGAAGGATTTTTTTGGTCTCATCGCTGACAAAGAACGGCGTATTGGGCCGCACGGCCATCATATCCAAGTCGCGTTCCAACCAGGAACAGTTGATCTCGGGGAAAACGGGCGAGCCACGCGGCTTCAGGGTCTTCATGCCGACGATCATCTCCCCGTCCTGGATGCGGAGGGGGTGCTCGCGAAGGATGCGCTCGATCATCCAGGCCTTGCGGAGGGCGAGCGGCCGGCCTTCGGTCTCGACAAAGCTCAGCGTGGCGGAAACGGCGCGGTGGGGGAAGAGCTCGGGCAGCGCGGACTGGTTCCGCTCCATGGCCAGGGCGACGCGCGGCGAGGGTTTGGCCAAGTCGGAATAGCGGAACGGCACCTGGGACGCAGTTTTGGGGAAAATATTATCCGCAACCGCTGAAATTCCAAGGATTGTATGAGACATGTCTTTTTCTTTTTTACCACAGCCATGGAATTCTGTCAAAATAAGAATAATTCCCAAAATTGCCGATAGAAGTACAAGTGATTGATTTGGTTGTCATTCCGAGCGACCGAAGGGAGCGCGGCAATCTCATGGCACTGCCACGAGATGGCTTCGTCACCAGGCTCCTCGCAACGACTTATAACTCAAGATCGGCACGCTTCCAAGAACGAAATCCTGATCGTCGATATCGGCTTCAGCAAACGATCTCTCGAGACGCTCAAAAAGACCATCGCCGGCTTTGCCAACGGATTCAGGGAATTCCTGAAAAAGAGGATCCGTACGGGAACAAAACTCGCTCCGGCCAGTCCCGCTGAGTTTCCCGCGTGGGCTTGCAGTTGCTTTACTCGTTCTCCCGGCCGGCCCTGGTGATGCGGACCCATTCGTCGCGCAGGGTCACCGTGCGGTTGAAGACGGGCTTGCCGGCCGAGCTGTCTTTCGGGTCCGTGAAGAAATAGCCCAGCCGCTCGAACTGGTATCTCTCCCCGGGCTTGGCCTCGCTGAGCGACGGCTCGATCCTGCATCCCCAAAGCGTTTCCAGGGACTTGGGGTTGAGGTTGGACTTCCAGTCCGCCCCCTCCTCGACCTCGCCGACGTCCCGTTTCGTGAAAAGCGTGTCATACAGCCGCACTTCGGCCTCTCCGGCGTGGTCCGCCGATACCCAGTGCATCGTGGCTTTCACTTTCCGGCCGTCGGGCGAGTCTCCTCCCCTCGTCGCCGGATCATACGTGCAGCGGAGCTCCATAATCTCCCCTGTTGCCGGGTTCTTGAGCACTTCCTGACACGTGATAAAGTAGGCGTATCGAAGCCGCACTTCCCGGCCGGGCGCCAAACGGAAGAATTTTTTCGGCGGGTCCTCCATGAAATCCTCGCGCTCGATGTAGAGCTCGCGGGAGAACGGGACTTTCCGCATTCCCGCAGAGGCGTCCTCGGGATTGTTGATGGCGTCGACCCACTCCACATGACCCTGGGGGAAATTCGTGATCACGACCTTGAGCGGCCGGAGCACGGCCATGACCCGCGGAGCCGTCCTGTTGAGCTCCTCGCGGACGCAGTTTTCGAGAACGACCATGTCCACGATGCTGTTGACCTTGGCCATGCCGATCTCTTCGCAGAAGTTCCGAATGGAGGCCGGCGTGTAGCCGCGCCGCCGCAGTCCCGAAATCGTCGGCATGCGGGGATCGTCCCAGCTGCTGACGAAGCCGTCTCTGACGAGCTCCAGGAGCTTCCGTTTGCTCAGGACCGTGTGGCTCAGGCTGAGCCGGGCGAATTCGATCTGGCGGGTGCGGTGGATATCCAGCGCTTCCAGGAACCATTCGTAGAGCGGCCGGTGGACCTCGAACTCCAGGGTACAGATTGAGTGCGTGATGCCCTCGATGGAATCGGATTGGCCGTGCGCCCAGTCATAAGTCGGGTAAATGCACCAATCATCACCCCTCCGATAGTGGCTGACTTTGCGGATGCGATAGAGCACGGGGTCGCGCAAGAGAAGATTGGGATCGGACATGTCGATCTTGGCCCGAAGCGTGCGCGAGCCGTCCGGAAATTCGCCGGCCTTCATCCTGATGAACAGGTCCAGGTTCTCCTCGATGGAGCGATTCCGCCAGGGGCTGTCCTTTCCGGGACGGGTGAGCGTGCCCCGGTACTGACTGATCTTTTCGGCGTTCAGGTCGCAGACAAAGGCCTGGCCTTTATTGATCAATTTGACGGCGAACTCGTAGAGTCGTTCAAAATAATCCGAAGCGTAATAGAGGCGGTCCTCCCAGTCGAATCCCAGCCAGCTTACGTCCTCGATGATGGACTTGACGTATTCCGGCTCTTCGGTCTCCGGATTGGTGTCGTCCAGGCGCACGTTGCACAGCCCCCCATACTGGGCGGCCAGGCCGAAGTTCAGGCAAATCGATTTGGCGTGGCCGATATGCAGGTAACCGTTGGGCTCTGGCGGGAAGCGGGTGTGGACTTTCCCGCCGTAGCGGTTAATCCTCAGGTCCTCGTCGATTATCTCCTTGATGAAGTTTGTCTTGGGGCTTTCCATGCTCATCGTCCCTAGCTCCTTACAGAATGCCACCCTGCTCGTTTCCAGAAAGTGATACGGTCCGCGGCGCCGCTGGCGTCCGGGTTCGCACTTTTTTATAACACACCCCTGGGCTATGGTCAACTCGGAGGCGAAAGAGGGGAGAGAGGAATCAACGCGCGAAATGAAGGAAGATGGCTTCGAGAGACGGATCGGGCAGGACATGGTTTTCCCGGAACGCCGCCAGCTTTGCCCGAAAACAAATTCGGCCTTTTTTGATGATGACGACATCGTCCGCGATCTTTTCCGCCTCGGAGATGAGATGGGAGCTGAGAAAGGCGGTCCTCCCCTGCCCCTTGAGTTCCAGGAAAATGTCCCTGACCCTTTTAATGGAGACCGGGTCGAGGGCCGAGAACGGTTCATCCACGATGAGGAGATCGGGTGTAAAAATCAGGTTCTGGAGATAAGAAAATTTTTTCTGGTTGCCGTGGGAGTAGGTTTGGACCCGGCGCGTCAAGATTCCTTCATCGAAACCCAACTTCGCGGCCGCAGCCGAGACGTGGCCGGACAGGTCAGCCTCGCGGATCCCGTAAACCCGGCCGGTCAGGGAAAGGATGTCCCGGCCCGTGAGCCAAGTGAAAAAGACCGGATGCTCGGGGACATATCCGAGCCGACGGGCACGGATCACAATCCGGCCTGCGTCAGGCCGGAGAAACCCCAAAATGCATTTGAGCGTTGTCGTTTTCCCGGCGCCGTTTTCACCCAAAAAAACCGTGATTCGGCCGCGTCCCGCGGTAAAACCGGCCCCCTCCACGGCTTCGACCGCGCCGTAGCGCTTGGAGAGCCCTTCGACCTGGAGGACATGTTCGCTCATTGTTTTTTCAACTCAAGGCGGGCCGCCATCCGGAACTGAAGCCAAAAGAAAACGAGGCTCAACCCCGCGACTTCAACCGTCCAGGGCAGGAATTTCCTTGAAACGACGGTGTTCGGCAGGAGGGCCACGAAACCGATAAATTTCAGCCGGGACGGGAAGTCAGGAAAAAATCCCGATGAAAGATTCTGAAGGAAGCCCGTGTTCAAGCCCGCGGACAGAAGGAACGAGACAGCCACGGCAGCCTGTCCCAGGAAAATAACGAGAACATTGGATCCGGCTTTCAGAAAGTAGCTCAAGAATCCGCCCAGGCCGGTGTAATAAAGGCCGGCGACAAGCCCGGCACCGAGCTCGGCAAAATCATGGAGGTCGAAACGGCGGGACCGGGCCGAAGCCAGCACCAGGATACCGAACAGGGCGAACGAGATGAGCCCCCCCAGCAAAGCAATGACCGCGTTTTTTCCCAGCAGATACCGCCGGAAGTCCTGCCGGAGAAAGATCACGTTCTCCAGGCTTCCGGAATCAACTTCGCCCCGGACCATGTCCTGGCTGAGGAGCAGAAATACATAGGGAAAAAGGAAAAGAAAAAACTTGAGGGCCGCCGCCGGTGTGTCTTTCATTCCCGCATAAGCCAGAACCGCCAGGAAAGCCGCGGCCAGGCCATAGAGGCTTTTGGCCGCCTTCATTTTTCCCAGGGTCAGAAGGACCGTGATCTTGAAGTCATCTCGATGAGGCATCGTTTGAGCCGCTCCCTCTGTGTTTTCGGGTCCTGGAGGATGTCATCGCGGTACAGGATGGTTTTGTCCCGCAACAGGAGCTTGAAGGGCGCCGCCTGGACCTGGAACCCGCGGTGAACCTCCCTGCGCCGGTCCGAGACCACCGGGTCGGAAAAGGAATATTTTCTCAGAAACGCCTCCAGGTCTTCAGGCCGGTCCACGCTCACACCGATGAGCTTGACCGGGAAGTCGTTCACCTCAATCATGGACTTCACTTCAAAAAGGTCGTCCCAGCACACCGGGCACGACGCCGAGAAAAACACCAGGATGACAGGCCAGCCGGGACCGGGAAGCGCCTCTTTGAGCGTCCGCAAGAGCTTGACCCGGACCTTATCCGCGGCCGGAATCCCTTCGGCCTTCGTAGGCCGAACCGCCGGGAATAGGGTTAGATTCAAGGCTCCGATAAAAAAGACGGCTGCGCCGACGGCTTTTCTCATTTTTCCTCCGCAAGAAAAATTCGCAGTCTGTAATCAGTATCGATAACATAGATTCGTCCACCGTCGATGGAGATCTTGTTCACCCGGACCGGAAGATCGAGCCAACCGACCAGGCTGCCGTCGTCGCTGAGAACGGCTAGCCTCCGGCCCGCGATCAGATCGCCGCTTTCGGAAAATTCGGGAACCAGTAGATACAGGAACCCTCCGGATACGTCACAATCCCAGAACAGCCCGGAAAGGGTTAGTTTTTTCCCTTTCTGCGCCGGAACGGAGAGCGTTTTCCATCCATATTTTTTATCCACCCTGACGGTTCGGGAGATATTTCCTCTCCTATCCAGGCAGCGGATCCATGGATCGTTGCACATCCGGAGGAAATAGAAGCCGCCGGAGCAGGCTTTTAAAACATGCCGGTTCTGCATGGTGTCGAAAACCGGATCGCCATCTCTCAGCGAACGTACCGCCTCCCAGACATAATTGCCGTCAGGGGTAAAACACCGGACGAGATTCTCTTCCTTCGCTGCGTCACCGGGCAGCGCCGCCGGTAGATGGGAGACAACGACGGCGTTCTCATCCAGGGCGAGAACTTTCATGGGAAAAGACGTCACTTTGAATCCGCCCAGGTATTTCCCCTTTCTATCCAGGATTTGAATCCTCCTATTTCCAGCATCCGAGACATAAATCTTCCCGCCGTAAAGACTGAAGTCATTGGGGCCGTCGAACTCGGCCGGGCCCTGTCCTTTCTTCCCGGTAGCATAGCGGAAAGCGCCGCTTTTCGAAAAAACGCGGATTTCGCTGTCAATCGAGTCCAAAATATAAAGGTTCTCATCGTCATGTCCTATGGCCGCGGGCTTGGCGAAATACAGAGTATCCGTACCCGGGTTTTCAAGCGCCAGCTCCCTGACCCGACCTGTCAAGATGAGCGCCTCGGCCGAGCGAAATCCAGCCCCGGAGAAATCACCCACAACCATAAACCATAGAAGACATAAGAATCCGGCTGGTCTCTTTTTCATGGCTTCCTCCTCGTCAATGTCGGGACGACGAGCGGGGGGGGCCCCCCGCGGGGGCCCCCCTCACCCGGCAACAGGCTCGTCAGATCCTCAGGACGCACTTGCCCCAGGCGATGTCGCAGATGCTTAGCATGAGCATTGTCCTCAGCCAGCCCTCTTCGTTGCCCAGGACGTCCGTTCGGCACTTCTGGCGCTCTTGCTCGCATTCGGGAACTGCCCCCGCAAGCAGGGACGCGGGGATGAGAACGACCGCCGTGAACAGAAGAGCCATTGCCGCCGCGAGAACGATATTTTTTTTCATCATGACCTCCTTTCGCTTTCTCTTAAGCAAAATTCATGCCAAGCCGGAAGCGCGGAACGTCCTTCTAATTCATTTAATTAGGGGGGTTTACAAAATGGCAGAGATCAGAGACTTGTGCCGTTTAGGCCGGGGATGGCACACTTAGTGCCATGCTGCTCCTTACTCTTTTGGATCAAGCAACTTGCCTGGACATCCGACGGCACACTCTGTGCCGCGGAGCCCTTATTTGATCATCGGGATCTTGATTTTTTTGGACTTGGCGAAACGGACAGCTTCATCATATCCGGCGTCGGCGTGTCGGACTACGCCCAGCCCGGGATCGACGGTCAGCACCCGCTCCAGCCGCCGGGCCGTGGAAGCCCGGCCGTCCGCGACGATGACCATGCCGGCGTGGATGGACAGCCCGATGCCCACGCCGCCGCCGTGGTGGACCGAAACCCAGGAAGCGCCGCTCACCGCGTTGAGCAGGGCGTTGAGGATGGGCCAGTCGGCGATGGCGTCCGAGCCGTCCTTCATGCCCTCGGTTTCGCGGTGGGGCGAGGCCACCGAGCCCGCGTCCAGGTGGTCCCGGCCGATGACGATGGGCGCTCTGATCTTCCCCTTTTTCACCAGGTTGTTGATGAGCTCGCCGAAACGGGCCCGCTCGCCGTAGCCCAGCCAGCAGATGCGGGAGGGAAGCCCCTGAAACCTGACCCGCTTCTGCGCTTTCCGGATCCATCGGGCCAGCGCCTCGTCCTCGGGGAACTCTTTAAGCACGGCCTCATCGGTCACGTAAATGTCCTCCGGTTTTCCTGAGAGCGCCGCCCAGCGGAAAGGACCTTTGCCCAGGCAGAAGAGCGGCCGGATATATTCGGGGACAAACCCCGGGATATCGAAGGCGTTTGAAACGCCCGCTTTTTGCGCCTGTCCGCGGATATTGTTGCCGTAGTCGAATGTCCGGGCGCCGCGCTTCCGGAGCTCGAGCATGGCCTGGACATGAACGGCCATGGAATCGTAAGCCCGTTTGATATATTCCGCGGGGTTGTCCCGGCGTAACTTCAAGGCATCCTCATAAGGCATCCCGTGCGGCACATAGCCGTTGAGCTCGTCGTGGGCCGAGGTTTGATCGGTCAGGACATCGGGAGTGATTCCGCGCCGGACGAATTCCGGGAGAACGTCGGCCGCGTTCCCGAGCAGGGCGATTGACAGGGGCTCGCCCCTGTTCTTGGCCGCCGCAGCCAAGACCAGGGCTTTTTCCAGGTTATCAGTCATGGTGTCTACATATTTCGTGTCGAGGCGGCGCTGGATCCTCGCCCGGTCCACTTCAACCACGACGGCCACGCCCTCGTTCATGGTCACGGCCAGGGGCTGGGCTCCGCCCATTCCGCCGAGCCCGGCCGTCAGCGTAAGCTTCCCCTTGAGGGTGCCGCCGAAATGTTTCTTGGCCGCGGCGGCCAGCGTTTCATAAGTCCCCTGTAAGATCCCCTGTGTGCCGATGTAGATCCAGCTCCCGGCCGTCATTTGGCCGAACATGGTCAGGCCCTTGGCCTCAAGCCGGCGGAACTCGTCCCAGTTCGCCCATTTGGGAACAAGCAGGGCGTTGGCGATCAGGACCCGAGGCGCTTCCTCATGCGTCCTGAAAACGCCGACCGGCTTCCCGGACTGAACCAGGAGCGTTTCGTCATTCTCCAGTTTCTTAAGGCTGCGGACGATGGCCTCGTAGCATTCCCAGTTTCGGGCCGCCTTCCCGGTGCCGCCATACACGATGAGATTTTCAGGCTTCTCCCCCACTTCGGGGTCGAGGTTGTTCATCAGCATCCGAAGGGCCCCTTCCTGGGACCAGCCTTTGGTGTTGAGCTTTGTCCCGCGGGGCGCTCTTATTTTTCTTGGTTTTTGAAGGCCTTTAGCCATCATGATGACCTCCGTCGAATGAAATTCAGCCCATGCCGACCAACATAGGAACGTGAACCGCTTCGTGTTATGGCGCCCGATGATCGCTCGTCTTCATATCGTTTGCCCTCTTCCCTTAGCCGGACGAGGCCCGTCAGATATCCGTTCCCAGGATCCGGCGAAGGCGCCCCAAGCGTTCGATCGTCCTCTCCCGGCCAATGATTTCCAGAACATCAAAGATCCCGGGGCTGACCGCCGCGCCGGTGACCAGGACGCGCAAAGGGTGAATGAGCTGGGCGGCCTTGATCCCTTCCTTCTCCGCCCGGCTGCGGATCGCAGCCTCGATCGATGACACGTCGAACTCGGCCAGGCCGGAGAAATCCTCTTGCAGCTTCGACAGCCGGGCCTCGACCCCCTCGGCTGTCAAATGCTTGGCCACGCTCGCGGCTTCGTATTCAAAATTATCGGATAGGAAAGGTCGCGCCCTCTCGACCACGTCCTGGATCGTCCGGCCGCGCTCCTTGAGCAGGTCGAGCAGGCGGTGGAACCATTCCCGGCGGCCGTCTTCCAGGTCGCTCGACCACAGGCCCTTGCCATTGAGCCCGCTTTTGACCTCGCGGGCCAGGTCCCCGGCCGTCATCCCGGAAATCAGCCGGCCGTTGAGCCAGTCGAGCTTGTTGAGGTCGAAGATCGGGCTCCCCTTGCTCACCTTGTCCAGGAAGAAACCGCCGACCATCTCCTCGACTGTGTAGATGCGCTCCTCCTCTCCGGGTTTCCAGCTCATCTGCGCCAGGAAGTTGAACATGGCCAGCGGCAGATAGCCCAAGTCGCGAAAATGGAGGAGCGAAGTGACGCCGTGCCGCTTGCTCAGCTTTTTCCGGTCCGGGCCGAGGATTAGGGCCAGGTGGGCGAAAGACGGCGGCGCGGCGCCAAAGGCCTGGTAAAGCATGACCTGCTTGGGCGTATTGGAGATGTGGTCATCCCCCCGGATGATGTGGGTGATTCCGGAGGCGATGTCATCGACCACCACGGACAGGTGATAAGTGGGAAATCCATCGCCGCGCAGCAGAACGAAGTCCTCGATCCGGTCGTTCTCGACCGTTATCGGGCCGTGGATTTGGTCCGTGTACCGGGTTTTTCCGTCGGGTACCAGGAAACGGATGGCCCGCTTCCGGCCTTCAGCCTCCAGCTGCAGCCGGCCCGCCTCATCGGGATGGAGATGGCGGCAGTCGCAGCGCAGCGTCTTGCCCTGAGCCACAGAATCCTCGCGCCGTTTTTCAATCTCCCCCGGGAGGCAGGTGCAATAATAGGCTAATCCCCTACGGACGAGTTCTTCCGCTTTCTGCCTGTAGACCTCAAGCCGCTCGGATTGATAGACCGGGCCCTCGTCCCAGTCCAGTCCGAGCCACTCCATGCCCTCCATGATTCCCCGGCTCATCTCCTCGGAGGAACGGGCGAAATCCGTATCCTCGATGCGGAGGATGAAAACGCCCTTTTGGCGCCGGGCAAACAGCCAGTTGAAGAGCGCCGTGCGGGCTGCGCCCACATGGAGGTGACCCGTCGGGCTGGGCGCGAACCGGACTCGAACCATGGCTTTTTCCTGGAAGGAGATGAATATACCATATCGCCCGGAAAATACCAAAAATCCGGCTAAAAAAAACAGTTGACGAGACTCCGAAAATATTATAATGTTTTCATGTCTGTTGACGGAAAAAGCGGGCCGTCGAAAGAAAGAGGACTCCAAGGGTTTGGCAGTATTTATTCAGTATAGAAGCCAAGGTTTTGCGATCGAGGAAAAGGAAGGGAACATCTCCGAATTTCATCAAGGGTCCCGTCCGACCATGAGCGAAGCCAACATACTTATTCTCAACAGAAATTCCCTGGATCGGGAGTTGCTGTCCCGGCTCGTGCGCGGCGAGGGCCAAGTTTACGAAGCCGCCGGCCTTCCCAAGGCCGTCTCGCTCGCCGGCTCGGTCTTCTTCCATGCGGTCATCGTCGACAGTTCGCTCGCCGATTATTCCAGCCTGAAGGGAATCATCGATTCCCGGACCAGCCTCCTGATCACCGCCAGGAATGACCTCAAGATCAAAGAGCTCTTCCGGAACTGGCCCGAAGATTACTTTGTCAACTTCCTTCCCCTTCCCACCCTGCCGCAGGAACAGCCGTTCTTCCGGCGCGCTCTCAAGACCGCTCTGGCGCACGCCGAACTCAAGCTCGAGGTCAAAAAGGAATCCGCGGCCGCGGAGCCTTCGCCCGAGAAGATCCGGGAGATCTATTCCGAGATCAAGGGGATCAAGGACTTCATCAGCTCGAGCGTGGTCAAGGAACTGGAAAAGCGGATCGACCTCGAGATCAAGTACCTCTCCTCCCAGAGGGAGAAACAGAAAATCGAGATCATCCTCAAGAAGCTCTACGCCGCCGACGATGTCAGCAGCCTGCTGGACATCTTGCCGGACATCAAGGAGATCATCCAGGCCCGGGGCATCACCTTCTCCGTCCTGGATGAGAACGAGTCCCTGGGCAAATACCTCAAACCCCTGGTCTGGGATGACACCTTCCTCTCCCATCAGGACTTCTCCAAGTACATCGCCCTGATCGACGCCGAGGACTACGCAGCGCATGTCGCCCGTCGGGGTGAGTCCCTCATGGTCCTCGACCCGCGGCTGGACAAACGCCTGTCCAAGCGGTACACCGAGCATCTCAAGACGCCGCTGCACAGCCTGCTGGCCGTGCCCATCATGCACGACCGGGACGTCATCGGCGTCGTCGAGGTCTCCAATAAAGAGATCAAGGGCGAGCTCGTGAAGGCGGGCTTCACCCGCGAGGACCTGGAGGTCCTGAAGCGGCTGTCCGAGCATATCTCCATCGCCATGACTAAGCTCAACCTCATCCAGTATGATGCGCTGACCGGTCTGCTGCGCCCCGACCCCTTCTTCGAAAAAGTCATCCAGAAGATCAACTCCCAGAGCAAGCGCCGCCAGGAGACCGGGTTCTACGCCATCGTCATGGGCGATGTGGACTGGTTCAAGAACTACAACGACCGCAACGGCCATGAGGCCGGGAACCGGCTTCTCCGCGAGTTGGCCGGCATCCTCAAATCCTCCATCCGGGAGGAGGACATCATCTGCCGCTACGGCGGCGAGGAATTCCTTTTCTTCCTGATGGGGGTGAAATCCCTGGAGGAGTCCTGCGTCCTGACCGAGCGGATCCGCCGCCATGTCGAGGAGCACTATTTCGATCAACAGGAGTACCAGCCGCGAAAAAACTTGACTATGAGCTTCGGCGTAGCCCTCTCCCTCCCGAATAAAAACGGCATCAACATGCTGATCACCAAGGCCGACCTCAAGCGCATGGCGCACGAGGCCGACATGGCGCTGGGCGAGGCCAAGGGCAAGAAGCCGCAGGGCGCGGGTGTTTCCCTCACCGGCGACCAGGCCCCGGTCAAGAACAAGGTCTGCGCTTACGACCGGGAAAACAGCCGCAGCTCCGGTTCCATCAAAGCCTACCAGGAAAAATTCTTCCAGGAAAAGCGGAAGCATGAGCGGTGCTTCATCTCCACCTTCCTCCTCTTCAAGGACAACGGCTCCTTCAAGGTGACCAAGACCATCAACCTCAGCCTGGGCGGGGTGAAGATCCACACCGACGCGCAGCTGCCGCTGGCCCAGACCTATGACATTTTCCTCCTGCTGGACGGCCGGGCCAGCCAGCTCAAGGGGGATGTCATCTACTCGGAAAAAATCGGAAACGATCCCCTTTCCTATCAGTGCGGGATGAGATTCCGGGATATCTCGTTTTATAACCGGAAGATTCTGGAAAACTACATGTCTTCGATCGGCCGAAAAGGCGCCGTCAACTGATCCCCAGCTCCTCGATCACCGACTTCAGGTAAAACACCGGCGGGGTGATTTTCGCGTAATATTCGTCCTTGAGGGATTCCGCGTACACGGAGAAGGACGTGAAGTCGGCCTCGTTCGACCAGTTCTCGATGCTCAGCCGCTCCAGGATGTCCTTGAGGATCTGGACGTTGAGAATGTCCTGGGTATAGCGGGGCAGGAGGAAACCCTCCCGATCGCAGAGCTTAACCACGCGCAGGATGAACTTGCGGAGCATTTCCTGGTGGTTGATGATGTCTTGCTTGATGAAGAACACTTCCTTGGGCGAGTCGGCCTGGGCCAGTTTGAGGAAGAGCTTCTTGGTCTCATCCAGCGTCTCCGACATGCCGGTGATGAGGCCCTCACCATCCAGGACGAAGCGAGTATCGTTCTGAAAATAGCTGATTTCGCCGTTATTCCCTTCGGAGCTCGTGCGGCGGTATTTTTCCAGCTTCTCGAAGAGGAGCTTGAAGTTGTCTTCCACCGCAACCCCCTTGCGCTCCTCGGCCGCGGCCGGCGCCGCGGGCGCTTCCGGCGAAAGCGAACTCTCGATGAGCTCGTTGATCTCCGGAACGTTGAGGGGTGCCGGCTCCTCGATTTTTTCCTCGGCGGGAACCGCCTCGGGCTGCACTTTCACCTTATCCTCATCGAACTTGAGCCCTTCCGCTTCCAGCAATTCCTTGATCTTCTTCAGCCGCAGCAGCTCCTGGTTGAGATCGACTTTGATCTCTTCGACCTCGGGGGTTTCCGGCGCCTGCGTCACGATCCCGAAGCGATCCTCCAGGTCCTTCCGCATCAGGACGGCGCGCTCCTCTGTGTTCTGGTGCAGGTTCTCGAGCTTCTGGTTCAGCTCGCTCACCAGTCGCAGTTCTTCCAGGGTCAGGCCCGCCATGCGTTCGATCTCGGTCTGGAAGTGCATGGCTTTATTGAAATGTTCCCGGATCTCGTTCTGAAGATGGAGCCGCTCGTTCTCGTATTCGGTGATGACCGACTTGTAATCGTTCAGGATACCGCGGCCTTTTGAGAATTCATCCTCGATCTGACCGATTTTTCTATCTGCCACTTCCTGTTCCTGTCGGATCTTCTTCTCCGCCTCCTCCCGTTCCAGGCGGATTTTCTCGTTGAGGTCCCGCTCGATCTCCCCGCGCCGTTTTTGGAGGAGCTTTTCGAGCTGGCTCTCAACCTCTTCAAAGATGGACAAGGTTTCTTTCGGAGTGAGTTTGACGTCTTCCATGCCTTTTCTCCTTTAGCCCGCGGCCTTGACTCTCTTTCGGCCTGACCGCTCCGCCGGTTTGCGCATTCGGCGTCCACTTTATCTTAGTCTCGCCGAAAAGACCTTGTCAAGACAACGGGTCCATCCTGAGTCTTTGACCTGCAGGATGTTCGCTTTTCATCCGGGAGTTATCTTCGCAAAGACGGCTAAGCCTGGCAATCACCTCTCCGGACGAATCGGAGGATGATTTTTCCCTCTTGGTTCTCACCGCCTGCGATGAGGTCGGCTGCCCTGAGGGGAGGGCCTCAAGGGAAGGCCTCGCTCACTATCCGGTTTTCAGGAGTTACCCCATGTTTTTATTTATAATTTATGGAACTCCCAGAAAAACAACAAAATGCAGTAAAAATAAAGTGTCAGTCTGAGACTGGCGCCCGCGACAGGACCCGGTTTTCTGTTGCAAATAAAATATGGGGTAACTCCTGATTCGGTTTTTTCTTGAATATAATAATAAGAATAAGGTATAAAGGTTTTTGTGGGCTTTCGAGGCGATTCTTCTGACTTAGGAGGATTTGCGGGATGAAAAAGGAAGGAATCCTCATTCTGGCCGGCAACGACGAAAGCGGCGCCGATCTGGCGCGCTATCTTGCGGCCTATCATTTTGACCTGGAAAAAGTCACTTCCTTTCCCGAGGCCCTCGCGCGTCTGGCTTCGCCGAACGCTCCGTCCGCGCTCCTGGTCCATTCGCTTCCCTTGGACGGCCAGACTCGAAAAACCCTCCGGGAAATCAAAAAACAATTTCCCCTCCTCCCGGTCATCGTCCTGCCCGAAGACCCCCATGACGCCTCGGCTCTCTCTCTCCTCCTGGATGGGGCTATCGATCAACTGGCCGGCGCCGGCCACCCGGCCGGTGTCATCTCCGCCTTGAGGAGCGAGCTCAAGAAGAGAGAATTGATCGTCCAGCTCAGGCTCTACTCCCAGGCCCTCAAACGCCTCAAAGCGGCCCAGGCCCAGAACATGAGGAAAGCTTTCGAGCTCGAGGAGATTTACACGGCAACGCTGGAAAATCTGATGACAGCCCTTGACCTTCGTGACGTCGAGACCTACGGCCACTCCCTTGTTGTGGCCAAATACAGCCAGGTCCTGGCCCAGGTTCTCGGTATCAAGGACGAGGAAATCCTGGAGAACATCCGCAAGGGCGCTTTGCTCCACGACGTGGGGAAGATCGCCATCCCCGACGCCATCTTGAAGAAGCCCGGACGGTTGACGGCGGGCGAATGGGAGAAAATCCGGCTCCATCCCTCGCTTGGCTACGGCTTGATCCGCGAGATCAAGATGGTGGAACAGGTAGGGAACATCATCCTTTACCATCACGAACGGTATGACGGCAACGGCTACCCGAAAGGGCTTAAGAACGAGGAGATCCCGCTCGAAGCTCGAATCTTCGCCCTGGCAGACGCCCTGGACGCCATCACGTCGCACCGTCCCTATCGCAAGGAGCGCGACTTCAAAGCGGCCAAGAAGGAGATCAAGGACAACCGCGGCCGCCAGTTCGACCCCAAGACGGTGGAGGCATTCGACTCGCTCAACCTGGACCGTTGGGAAAAGATCCGCTACGAGACGACGAGAATCATGCCCGCCATCGACCCAATGGTGGAGCTGAAAAAAAAGCCTTAGGGATCGAACGCCGGCGCGCCGCGAAAACCCTGGGAATCCCGGCCAGATCGTTCTCAACCCCGATTTCATCCCATGACTCATCGAAAAGAAGCAGGACCGCATCCTTCTGTCCGAAACCGATCTCAAAAACCAGATAACCGCCCGGCCTGAGGAAGGGTCGCGCCGCCGGGATCAGCTTGAGGATGAATTCCAGACCGGTCTCTCCCGCCACCAGGGCCTTTTTGGGCTCGTGATGTCTGATCTCATCGGGCAGGTTTTCCCATTCCGAAATGGAGACATAGGGAGGGTTCGAAACGATGAAGTCGTATCGGGTCCGCCAGACTCCTTTTTTCAGGCCGGCGAAGCCCCTGCTGTAAACGAAGCCAATATTATGGACGCCGTGCCGTGCGGCGTTCTCCCGGGCTCGCCTCAAAGCCCTGAGCGAAATATCGGCCGCCGTGATGCGCGCCCCGGGCAGCTCCTTGGCCAGGGAAATGGCGATATTTCCGCTCCCCGTCCCCAAGTCGATGATCCTTTCCTTGCCGCGCGCCGAAAGCCTGAGGACGGTCTCCACGATGAGCTCGGTCTCCGGCCTGGGGATAAGCACGCCGGGGCCCACCCGGAAGGCGAGCGACCAGAATTCTTTTTCACCCGTAATGTAGGCGAGGGGCTCCCCTGTCAGGCGCCGGGCCAGGAGTCGCTCATAAGCCGCGGCTTTTTTATCCGGGACAAGCCTGCCGGGATCGGCAGAGAAAGCTCCAGCGGCAAGGGAACCGGCTTTGAGCAGCAGGATTCGGGCTTCAAGGCCGGGCCGGGGAAGATCCCGGAGCGTCGCGGCGCCTTTCTTGAAGAGTTCCTGGAGGGTTATCAATTATAGCTGAATCTCGTTGGAGAGGTTGCCTTTCCTTTCAAGCTGCTGGTCCAGTTCGCGGGCCTGGAAATGCAGAGCCAGGGCCTCGATGACCTCGTTCAAATCGCCGTCCAAGGCGGCTTCGAGCTTATGGAGAGTGAGGTTGATGCGGTGGTCGGTCAGCCGGGACTGGGGAAAATTGTAGGTCCGGATTTTCTCGCTCCGCTCGCCCGTCCCGACCTGGGACTTGCGGTTCTGGGCGATTTCCCGGTCCTGTTTCTGCTTGGCGACGTCCATGAGCCGAGAGCGAAGGATGCGCAAGGCCCTCTCCTTGTTGCGGTGCTGGGACTTCTCGTCCTGGCACGAGACGACCAGGCCCGAAGGCTTGTGCGTAACCCGGATGGCTGTGTAGTTCCGGTTGACGTTCTGGCCCCCGGGGCCCGAGGCGCCGAAGGCCTCGATTTTCAGGTCTTTGGCATCGATCTTGACATCCACCTCGTCGGCTTCGGGGAGCACAGCCACGGTCACGGTCGAGGTGTGGATACGGCCGCTGGCTTCTGTCCTGGGGACGCGTTGGACACGGTGTACGCCGCTCTCGTACTTGAGCGAGGAATAGACGTTCTTCCCCCGGATGCCGAGGATGACCTCTTTGAACCCGCCTATAGGCGAAAGGCTTTGGTCCATGACCTCGACTTGCCAGCCCTTGCTTTCGGAGTAGCGGGTGTACATCCTGCACAGGTCCTGGGCAAAGAGCGAGGACTCGTCGCCGCCGGCGCCGGCCCGGATCTCAAGGAGGACGTTTTTCCTGTCGAAGGGGTCATCGGGGAGGAGCAGGATGCGTAGCTCATGGGCCAGGAGGTCTTCCTTCTTCTGAAGCTCCACGAGATCGGCCTCGGCCAGGCCCCTGAGGTCGGAATCGGTCTGGCCGTCTTCGAGGATGTGCCGGGAGTCCCGGATGTCTTTTTTGACTTTTTTGTATTCCCGATATTTCTTCACCAGCGGCTCAAGCTCAGAGCGTTCCTTGGAGAGGTCCTTGAATCTTTGGGGATTGCCGATAACGGCCGGGTCAGAAAGGGACAGAAGAAGACGGTTGTATTTTTCTTCGATCCCTTCCAGGTCCTGAAACATGGCTTTTATTTCTTGATATCGCCATATTTTTTCTTGAACTTCTCGATGCGGCCGGCGCTGTCGATCAGCTTCTGCTTGCCGGTGAAAAAGGGATGGCACTGGGAACAGATTTCCACCCGGATTTCCTTTTTAGTCGACCGGGTCTTGAATGTATTTCCGCAGGCGCAGATGACCAGGCACTCCTGGTACTCGGGATGGATGTTCTTTTTCATCTCCATTTCTCCTCAATCGGAAAAGTATTATACCAGAAATGATTGTGTTCCCGCAAAGGGCGGGAGGCTTCGGGGGAAGGCCGGGATGGACTCGCTCCCGAAGTCCCGCCATGGTCGCTTGGTCCATCCCGGCCTTCTCCCTTGAACGAAACGACGATTTTACCTCTTCAAATCAAGATTTATGAGTCATGCAGGATAGAGGCTTCTACTGAGAATATTTTGTTTTCTCCCGGAAGCCGTCCCAATCGACAACAAAATGCCGTTCTTTTTCGCTCAGCCGGACCCGATCCTTGTAGGGTTTTGAATCGAAATATTCCTTCAGCCGCCGAGAAAGGGGAAAAACCTGCTCCTCGGCTTTCCACTCGTAGACCTGGTCCCCTTCCTTCAGGCAATTGAAGTAGACGATCCAAGCCAACTGCTTGAAAGGGATGG